>Ga0155519_110_pt1 | contig 269963 bp, 266 predicted proteins | sample RifCSPhighO2_12_FD_107176 | JGI IMG/M metagenome (GOLD analysis project Ga0155519, IMG submission 107176) | Rhodobacterales bacterium RIFCSPHIGHO2_12_FULL_62_75 | reverse complement strand
ATTCGGATTCTGCGTCAGATAAACCGCAATCCGCTGATACGTCTTGCTCATGTCCTCATACCTATCATGAATCACACGGATCAGATCTTCATAGCTTTTGGGCGCGTGGGCATCTGTCATGGCTTGGGTCCGGTTGGGGTCTGCAAAACTTGCAGCCTCTGCCCCGGCGCTGCAATCGCCAATTTCTGTTTCCATAGGCACCCCTCGCAACATTCATTGCTGTTTGCTGTGAATAATTATTGACAATGTTTGTTGCAAATGGGAAATATTGTCAAGGCGAGATGCCTGACCGGTCTGAGGAGTCCGGTCCATCCATGGGAGGATACAGAATGAAAAAAACGATTTTGCTGGCCAGCACGATTCTGGCCTGCGCAACCTCGATGGCCCAAGCCGCTGATCTGAAGGTTTGCGTAAGCTGGTCCAACTTCCGCGAAGAGCGTTGGAAGACCGACGAAGCCGCGATCAAGGGCGCGCTGGATGCAGCGGGCGCTGAGTATATCTCGGCTGACGCGCAAACCTCGGCCACCAAGCAGCTTGCCGACATCGAAGGTCTGATCACCCAAGGCTGCAACGCCCTGATCATTCTGGCGCAAGACTCGGCTTCGATTGGTCCGGCCCTGGATGCGGCTGCGGATGCAGGCGTTCCGGTGGTGGGCTATGACCGCATGATCGACGACCCGCGCGCCTTCTACCTGACCTTCGACAACGTCGAAGTGGGCCGGATGCAGGCCCGCGCCGTTCTGGAAGCGATGCCCAAGGGCCGCTATGTCATGATCAAAGGCTCGCCGGTTGACCCGAACGCAGACTTCCTGCGCGGTGGCCAGCAAGAGGTTCTGCAAGCCGCGATTGACGCAGGCGACATCACCATCGTTGCCGAAGCCTACACCGACGACTGGCAGCCCGCCAACGCCCAGAAGAACATGGAGCAGATCCTGACCGAAGCTGACAACGGTGTTGACGCTGTTGTGGCCTCGAACGACGGCACCGCTGGTGGCGTTGTGGCGGCGCTGACCGCGCAGGGCATGGCCGGTATTCCGGTTTCGGGTCAGGATGGCGACATGGCCGCCCTGAACCGTGTGGCGCTTGGCACCCAGACCGTTTCGGTGTGGAAAGACAGCCGTGCGCTTGGCAAGGCCGCAGGCGAAATCGCCGTGGCTCTGGCCAGCGGCACCGCGATGGCTGATGTCTCCGGCGCGGCCGCGTTCACCTCGCCCGGCGGCAAAGAGCTGACCTCGATCCTGCTGAAGCCGCAGCCGATCACTAAGGCAAACCTGAACCTTGTTCTGGATGCCGGCTGGATCACCAAAGACCTGCTGTGCCAGGGCGGCCCTGACGTCGACGTCTGCAAATAAGTCAGGCTGACCTGTCACCGGATGCTCCGGAGCCTTGCTTCGGGGCATCTGCCTTAACATGGGAGGAGAGAGAATGAGTGATGCAGGCCCGACGACCACAGGCGCCCCCGCGCGCCGTGGATTGGCCGACACGCTGGAACTGGACAAACGCCTGTTCGGGATGATTCTGGCCTTTGCGGTTCTTTGCGTGGTGTTCCAGTTCATGACGGACGGCAAATTCCTGTCCCCGCGCAATATTTTCAACATCTCGGTGCAAACGGTTTCCGTGGGCATCATGGCGACCGGCATGGTCTTTGTGATCGTGGCACGCCATATCGACCTTTCTGTCGGATCACTGCTGGCGATCTGTTCGGCGCTGATGGCGCAAAGCCAGATCGAATGGCTGCCGCAGGTGTTCGGCTTGGGCAATCCGGTCATTCTGGTGGCGACCATTGCCTTCGGCCTTGCCGTCGGCGCACTGATCGGCGCGGTCACCGGCTGGCTGGTGGGCTATCAGGGCATACCTTCATTCATAGTCACGCTGGGCGGGCTGCTGATCTGGCGCAATCTGGCGTGGTATACGACCAACGGCCAATCGGTTGCCTTGACCGATCCGAATATCCTGATGTTCGGCGGCACCGAAGGCGTGCTTTACCCGACCGTAAGCTGGGTCTTGGGTGCGCTTGGGTCGGCCTTGGCGATCTGGGGCGTGCTGGCGGCCCGTCGCGGCAAACAGCGTCACGGCTTTATCGTAAAACCCGTCTGGGCCGAGGCCACACTGATTGCAATGATCGTTGCGCTGATCATGGGCTTTGTCGCCATCCTGAACTCTTACCCTATCCCAGACGCCAAGCTGAAACGCATCTACGAAGCCAAGGGGCTGACCGTGCCGGAAGGCTTTATCGAGTTTCACGGCCTGCCGATTTCGGTGGTGATCCTGATTTTGGTCGTGGTCGCCATGACCATGATCGGCCGCAAGACCCGCTTTGGCCGCTATATCTACGCCATCGGCGGCAACCCCGATGCGGCGGAACTGTCGGGCATCAACACGCGATTCATGACGGTGAAAATCTTTGCCCTGCTGGGGTTCCTTTGTGGTCTTGCCGCATTGGTCGCCCAAGCCCGCCTGCAAAGCCACGGCAACGACATCGGAACGCTGGATGAATTGAAGGTCATCGCGGCCACCGTCATCGGCGGCACGGCCTTGGCTGGCGGGATCGGCACGATCTATGGCGCGATCCTTGGCGCTCTGATCATGCAGGCGCTGCAATCGGGCATGGCCATGATCGGTGTGGACACGCCTTTCCAGAACATCGTGGTCGGCGGCGTGCTGATCATCGCGGTCTGGATCGACATCTTCTATCGCAAGCGGACCGGAGCCTTGAAATGACGCAAACTCCTCTGTGCGAGATGCGCGACATCTCGATTTCCTTCGGCGGGATCAAGGCGGTGGATCACGTCTCGATCGACCTGCATCCGGGCGAGGTCGTGGGTCTGCTGGGCCATAACGGCGCGGGCAAATCGACGCTGATCAAGTGCCTGTCCGGTGCCTATCAGGCCGATCATGGCGATATCTACATCAACGGCGAGAAGGTGCAGATCACCAACACCCGCGATGCCCGCGCCCAGAACATCGAGACGATCTACCAGACGCTGGCCTTGGCCGACAATCTGGACGCGGCGTCAAACCTGTTTCTGGGGCGCGAGCTGGTGACACCCTTGGGCTTTGTGGATGACAGCAAGATGGAGTCCGAGGCCCGCAAGATCATGGCGCGGCTGAACCCGAACTTCCGCAAGTTCAACGTGCCGGTCTCGGCCCTGTCCGGCGGTCAGCGCCAGTCGGTCGCCATTGCGCGCGCGGTCTATTTCAACGCCAAGATCCTGATCATGGACGAACCCACCGCCGCGCTTGGCCCGCATGAAACCCAGATGGTCGCCGAGTTGATACAAGAGTTAAAGGCGCAAGGTCTGGGGATTTTCCTGATCGAGCATGACATCCACAACGTGATGAAACTCTGCGACCGCGCCGTAGTGATGAAGAACGGGCGTCGCGTTGGCACGGTGAATGTGAACGAGGTCACTGACGATGACATTCTGGGCATGATCATCATGGGCAAGAAACCCGCCAGCGCGATCTGAATCTTGAAAAACTGTCTGGCATGGGGCTGGCCGCAAGGCTGGCCCCTTTGTCATCTTCCGCTTCAGCCCGGCCGATAGACCCGCTCGGCCTCGGGATCGGTCGTTTCATAGGCCAGCGCCCGCAACTCGGCCCAAGTCTCGGCAGAAATTGCCTGATCGGCCCAGCGAAGGGTTTGCGCCACACGTTCCGCCCGCGACACCCCCACAACGGTCGAGGCAATGCGCGGGTCGTGCAACGAGAATTGCAGCGCTGGCGCCCCCGGCGCGATGCCATGGGCGGCACAGATCTGCTCGATCCGCCGCACCGGTTCCAACTTGGCCGCGTCAACGTCTTGATAGGTGATCTTGCTGACCTGCGCGCTGCCTTTGGCCAAAACCCCGCCCGCATAGGGCGCCGCATTGATCACCGTCATATCCTTGCTGCGCGCATAGTCGAACAACGCATCCGCCGAGCGGTTCAGCAGGGAATAGCGGTTATGGCTTAGCACAACATCAAAGGGCCAAGCCTTGACCAGAGGCAGCATGATGTCCAGCCGCCCCATCGCCAGTCCGACCGAAGTGGCCAGACCTTCCGCCTTCAGTTGAAACAACATATCCAGCGCGCCGCCCTTGCGGGTGATCTCGGTCAGGTCAAGCGCATGTTCGGGGTCATGCAGGTGCAACATCTGCACATGATCAAGCCCAAGCGCGCCCAGACTTTCCTCGAAAGACCGCCTTGCCCGCGCGCCGTCGAACCGACCCGTCTGCATGTCACGGTCCAATTTGGTGGACAGCACAAACCCCGCAGGCAACCCGCCCCGTTCACGGATCGCATCGCCAATGCGCTGCTCGCTGCGGCCAAGACCATAGTTGCGCGAGGTATCCATCAGATTGACCGGCCCGTCAAAAATGGCATGCAGCGCCGCACGCGCGGTCGCCTCGTCGACGCTATAGCCGTAGGTATCCGGCATTTCCCCCAAGGGCGCTGTGCCAAAACCGATTTCGGAAATCTCAAGGCCAGTCTTGCCGACGGGTTTCATCTTCATAGGGGACTCGCTTTGGTTCAGGCTGCAATAGATGCACCGATTTCAAGCCATAGGCCACGACCAAGTCAATGACAGTAGCGGAAGGTTGCGCGCAACCGCAGGTCCGTTTCGTGACGCTGCTGAAGCAGCAACCTGCGATCTTTGCAGCAGGCGGCTGCGATGATGGCGGTGCCGATTGATGCCTGCACCGAGAAAGCTGGCACCCTGCGCCAGTGTCGGCAGGGTGTTGATCACACCAATACGCAAGACCCCGCTCAGAAAGCCGAAAAGATGATTCCTGACCTTGGGCTGGTTTTGGGTGGCATCTTTTCGGAATGGATCAGCACGTGGGTTCCCGATAGCGCAGCGCGTCGAAGATGATGCGACAAGCAGGCGAGATGTGGCGGCGGCTGGGGTAATACAGATGCAGACCCGAGATCGGCTGGCTCCAGTCGTCCAGCACCAGCAACAGCGCACCCGAGGCCAGAAGCGGTTGCACGGCGGCTTCTGGCAGGAAGCCGATGCCGAAACCGTCAAGCACCGCCTTCAGGCAGGCGTTGACCGAGTTGAAGGTGACTTGCCCGCCAACCCGCACCCTCAGATCTTGGCCGTTCTTCTGGAATTCCCATGCGTAAACTGCGCCGCTGGAAACCATACGCAGGTTGATGCAGCGATGCGTGGTCAGGTCTTTTGGCGAAAGCGGCGGCGGGTTCTGTGCGAAATAGGCAGGCGTGGCAACCGCCACCAACCGCCCATCGGGCGCGATCCGCATTGCGACCATGTCTTTCTCGACGCTTTCCCCCAAACGGACGCCAGCGTCAAAGCCTTCGGCCACGATGTCCCGAAAGCCGTGGTCGATTGAAAGTTCCAGATTGATTTCGGGGTAGGCGCGCAGCACCGGAGCCAGTCCGGGCCAGAGAACCCGTTCGACAGCATATTCGCTGGCGGTGATGCGGACGGTGCCGGCCGGCCGGTCACGCAGCGCACTGAGTTGGGCGAGTTCGGCATGAATGTCGTCGAAGCGAGGGGCGACGGTTTCCAGCAGGCGCTGGCCCGCTTCGGTCAGCGATACGCTGCGGGTGGTGCGGGTCAGCAGGCGCAAGCCGAGGATTTCTTCCAGAGTCCGGATTGTCTGGCTGAGAGCCGAGGTCGAAACGCCAAGCTGTGCCGCCGCCCTGGTAAAGCTTTTCTCGCGCGCGACCACGGCAAAGCTGGCAAGTTCGTTCATGGAATAGCGTCGCATTGTGAAGCCTGACTTACAACCTGATGCGGATTATAGGGGATAATCGCAAGGAAAGGTCCAGTCTATAACGCTGTCGATCACACAGGAGACCGATCCATGCAGATGCGTAACCTTGGAAATCTGGAAGTTTCTGCCATTGGCCTTGGCTGTATGGGCATGAGCGCGGCCTATGGCCCGCCGGCAGACGAGGCAGAAATGGTCGCGCTTATCCGCCACGCCCATGACCTTGGTGTGACGCATTTCGACACCGCCGAGGCTTATGGCCCCTTTGCCAACGAACGGCTTGTGGGAAAGGCTTTGGCTCCGATCCGTGACAAGGTGGTGATCGCAACGAAGTTCGGTTTCAACATTGACCCCGACACGGGCGAGCGGGGCGCGGGAACCAACAGCCAGCCCGCCCATATCCGCCGCGTGGCCGAAGATGCGCTGAAGCGGCTGAAAACCGACCGGATCGACCTGCTCTACCAGCACCGTGTCGATCCTGCCGTGCCAATCGAAGATGTGGCGGGGGCGGTGAAAGACCTGATCGCCGAAGGCAAGGTTTTGCATTTCGGCCTGTCCGAGGCAGGCGTGCAGACCGTCCGCCGCGCCCATGCTGTGCAGCCCGTTACGGCGGTGCAAAGCGAATACTCACTGTTCTGGCGCGGGCCAGAGGTGGAATTGCTTCCGGTGCTGGACGAATTGGGCATCGGTTTCGTCCCCTTCAGCCCCCTTGGTGCGGGCTTCCTGACCGGCAAGATCGACGAGACGACCACATTCGACGCGACCGACTTCCGCAACCTTGTGCCGCGTCTGGCACCTGAGGCTCGCAAGGCCAACATGGCCTTGGTCAAGCTTGTCAAGGATGTGGCCGCCGCCAAAGGAGCCACGCCCGCGCAGATTGCGCTTGCATGGCTTCTGGCGCAGCGCAGCGGCATCTCGCCTATTCCCGGCACGACGAAACGGCATCGTCTGGAAGAAAACCTTGGTGCGGCGGCGGTCAGTTTGAGCGCCGACGATCTGCGGGAAATCGGAACTGCGCTGGACGGTTTCGAAGTGCAGGGCGCGCGACTGCCCGAGATGGTGCTGAAGATGTCGGGGCTTTAACAGGAAGATCGGCGGCGGCGGTTGCAGGTCAGGGCGTGTCTCGACTGCCTGCCGGTTTTGCCGCCCCGATCTTCGTCGCGCCCAGCGCGACCCTGCCGACCGGACGACTTGCACAGAATGCAAAGGCGGGTCTTCCTCAGCATTTCGGCCTGACGCACCGCGATTACGCCGCCGGACCGGCCCTTGGGGTGTCACACGTTCACCTGCGTGCCAAGTTCGACCACACGACCGGCGGGGATGCGGAAGTAATCCGAGGCCGGGGCCGAATTGCGGGCCATCAGGATGAAAAGCCGCGCCATCCAGCCCGGAATCTCGCGCCGCGACGACAGGCGCAGCGAGCGGCGCGACAGGATGAAGGATGTCGCCATGATGTCAAACTTCCACCCAAGCTTGCGGCAAAGCGCCAAGCCCTCAGGCACGTCAGGCTCTTGGGCATAGCCCCAGGTCAGCGTCACCTGCCGGAAGCCGGACACAAGGTCGGTCATCTGAACCCGATCTTCCGGTGCCACGCGGGGAATATTGGCGGTGCGGATGGTCAGGATCACGTTCTGCTCATGCAAGACCTTGAAATGCTTGACACTGTGCAACAGCGCCGCAGGGGCGTAATCGGGGTCCGAGGTCAGGAAAACCGCTGTCCCCGGCACTTGCGGCAAGGGTTTGGCCGCCAGGTGGCGGATCAATTTCTCCAGCGTCATCTCGCCCTGCGCCTCTTTGCCCAGAACCACGCCCGTCCCCCGAATCCACGAGACCATCACGATCACCACCAGCGTGGCCAGCCCAAGAGGCAACCAGCCGCCTTCGAAAAGTTTCAAGAGATTGGCCCCGAAGAAGACGAGGTCGAGCGCGAGGAAGGGTGCCAGAAGTGCAATGGCCAGAGGTTTGGACAGGCCCCAATACCGATGCGCCACGATCATCGCCAGCGTGGCGGTCACCACCATGGTGCCAGTCACCGCGATGCCATAGGCCGCCGCAAGGCCCGAAGAACTGCCGAAGGCCAGAACCAGAACCACCACGGCGATCATCAGCGTATGATTGACGACGGGCATGTAGATCTGACCCTCTTGCGCCTCCGAGGTGTGGCGGATCGGCATACGTGGCAAAAGCCGCAACTGGATCGCCTGTCGGGTCAGAGAGAAGGTGCCAGAGATCACGGCCTGACTGGCGATGATCGTGGCGGCGGTGGCCAGAACCACCGCAGGCAACAACAGGCCATCAGGAAAGAGGCGGAAGAAAGGATTCTCCATGGCTGCCGGATCGCTCAGGATCAGCGCGCCCTGACCATAATAGTTCAGCAGAAGCGCCGGCAGCACCACGAACAGCCATGCCAGTTGGATCGGCCGCCGCCCGAAATGGCCCATATCGGCATAAAGCGCCTCTGCCCCCGTCACAGCCAGAAAGACCGCGCCAAGAACGACCAGCCCCAGCTTGCCATTCACCGACAGGAAGTGTAGCGCTTGCAAGGGGTTCAGCGCGGCCAGAACCTCGGGCATGCGGATGATCTGCATCAGCCCGCTCCAACCGATCACCAAGAACCACATCAGGGTGATCGGACCAAAGAGCCGCCCCACTACGGTGGTCCCGCTCCATTGCACCATGAAAAGCCCGATGATGATGGCAATCGCGATCGGCAGGATATAGGGGTCGAAGGCGGTGGTCACGAGGCTCAGGCCTTCAACCGCCGAAAGGACCGAGACCGCAGGCGTCAGCGCCGCATCCCCGTAGAACAATGCCGCACCCGCCAGCCCCAGTGCCAGAACCAAGGGCCGCCGGCCGCCCAGACCGCGCTCGGCCAAGGCCAAAAGCGACAGCGTCCCCCCCTCGCCCTGATTGTCGGCCCGCATCAGAAGCGCCACATACTTGATGGTCACGATCAGCATCAGTGACCATGTGATCAGCGACAGCACCCCCAGAACATCCGCGACCATGACCCCGCCGTGAGAGGCCCCCGCCGCATGCATCGCCTCGCGGAAGGCATAAAGCGGCGAGGTGCCGATATCGCCATAAACGATCCCGATGGCGGCAAGGGAAAGGGGAAGAAGCCGCCCGTTCGGGACGGGCGCGTGGGTGCTGGAAATCGACATGTGAGTCCCGAGAAAGCACCGCCATGGCAGCGGCCCCTTCTTTTGCATCCGGCTGCCGTAAGGAAGCGACAGGGAAGGCCGCGCCCGGCATAAGGAATGCATAAAGACGGTGGACAGCGCCCAAGGGTCGGGCGAAGCAGAGGCATGGTGGATCAGACCAGACGCGACGCATTGGATCAGGACTTGCGCGGCCTGCCTCCGGCACCGGGTCTTTGGGGGCTGGCCGTCACGCTGGCGCTGATCGGGGGAACGTCAGGACTGGCGAAACTGGCGATGACCCTTGTGCCGCTACCCGAAGCGGCCTTGCCCATGGTCTTTCTGGTGGCGGTTCTGCTGGCCTCGGTGGCTTTTGGTTTCTGGACGGGCCTCTTTGCCGCTGTCACGGGCTTTGCTGCGCTGAATTACCTTTTCACCGAGCCTCTTTACAGCTTCCATATCTCGCGCCCGCAGGATGTCTTCGCGCTTTTGGTCTTTCTGTTGGTGGCGGGTTTGGCCGGACTTCTGGCCGGGCGCCTGCATGACCGCGCCGAGGCAGCCCGCGCGCGCGCCGAGGCGTTGGGAGTGCTGAGTCACCTCAGTTCTGATCTGGCTTTGGCCACCAAACCCGACGAGGTCTTGACGGTTGCGCTCCACCATCTGGAGGCTTTGGCGGCACCGGCGCTTCTGGTGACGCCCCAGACTTTGGGCAACCTGCCCGCCACCGCCGTTGCCGCTGCCGAACGCTGTCTGCGCCGGAACCAGCCGCAGCCCGCCGCCGCAGCGGGCTGGCCGGGTGAAGATTATGGCTTCCTGCCCCTGACAGAGGGGCTTGCCCTTGGCCATGGCCGCCTGTCGGGCCGCGAGGCACCACGACGCGCCCAAGCCATCGCCGCCTTGGCCGATCAGACCCGCGCGGCGTTGCAGCGACTGGATTTCGCCGACAAGGCCCACGCCGAACGCTTGCGCGCCGAAGCCTTTGCCACGCGCTCTGCCGTTCTGACCTCTCTCAGCCATGACCTGCGAACGCCCTTGGCGACAATCCTTGGCGCGGCCAGTGCCTTGAAAGAACTGGACGCCAGCCTGCCGCCCGAAGCCCGCAGCGATCTTCTGACCGCGATCGAGGAAGAGGCCGAGCGGCTGAACCGCCATGTCGCCAACCTGTTGCAACTGTCGCGGCTGGAACTTGGGGCAGCACCGCGCCGCGATTGGGTCGATCTGAACGACATCGCCGAGGCCGCCGCCACGCGGGCGCGGCGGGCCTTCGCGGGCGCGCAGATCGATTTGGACCTTGGCCCTTTGCCGATGATCCGCACCGAAGGCGGGCTGGTTGAACAGGCGCTTTTCAATCTGATAGACAATGGCCTGACCCATGGGGCGTCGCCGGTGCGGATCTCCAGCGGACAGAACGGCACGCTCTGGCTCCGGGTCAGTGACGGCGGTCCCGGATTGCCACCCGCACTACGCGCATGGCTGGCCATCCCCGACATGCGCCCTGCCCCCGGTCAGCGGGGTTTGGGCCTTGCGGTTGCCAAGGGCATCGCCAAACATCTGGGCGGCAGCCTGACAGCCGAGGATGGCAGCCTGACCCTGCGACTGCCGGAGGCCATATGACTCGCCCCCTGATACTGATCGTTGACGACGAGGCGCAAATCCTGCGCTTTCTGGGCCATGCCCTGAACGCCTCTGGCTATGAGACCTGCACCGCGGCCACCGGAGCCGAGGCTTTGGCACAAGTGAAGGCGCGTCAGCCCGACCTGATGATCCTTGATCTTGGCTTGCCCGATACGGACGGGAAGGCGGTGATCGAGACGCTGCGCCAAACCTCGGACCTGCCCGTGATCGTCCTTTCGGCGCGCGATCAGGAAATGGAGAAGATCATGGCGCTGGACCTTGGCGCAGATGATTTCGTCGCCAAGCCCTTCGCCATCGGAGAGCTTCTGGCGCGGCTGCGGGTCTGCCTGCGCCCTGCGCGGAAATCCTCTGATCCGCGTTTGCGGCTGGGGCCACTGGTCATCGACCCTGCGGCCCACCGCGTCACAAGGGACGGCACAGAACTGCATCTGACACCCAAGGAATTCGACCTTCTGGCCGCTTTGGCCGAGACCCCGGGCCGCGTTCTGACCCACCGCCAGCTTCTGGCCCGTATCTGGGGCCTCGCCCATGTCGAGGACGTGCCATATCTGCGCGTCTTTATCGGCCAATTACGCCAGAAGGTCGAAGCCGATCCCGCGCTGCCAACCCTGATCCTGACCGAGCCGGGCGTGGGCTATCGCGGGGCCGGTTAAGCGGCACAGAGCCGAAAGCGCGCTTGACCGTTACGACCTAGGCGCGGTGGGGCATGGCGTTCTTTGTGACTGCCGGATCGCGGCACCGTGCTTCACGAGAAAGACCCGCCCGTGACTGGGATTCCACCCGATTGGCAAGAGGGTCCGTTTTGGTCCGGCACAACCCATCGTCGGTGTCATTTCAAGGTCTAATGCCCATGCGGCCATCTCTAAGCCAGCACCGCGTATCAGCCGCGCTTTGCCTTCATTGGCCAAGTGTCAGCAACGCGGTAACCTGCGGGCCAAGGGTCCGAGGGGTCAAGCATGTGCTGATGCGTTCCTGTCACCCAGGCGCGGCCGCTGACTTGGGGGCGGATCGCAGGCAAATCGCCCACCCGCGTATCGCCAAGGATCTGGCCATGAAACTCTGACCCGATGATCGACACGCCGGTGAACCGGTCACCAACCTGCATTTCACCCTTGGCCCGCAACAGTGCCATGCGCGCGCAAACGGCCGTGCCTGTCGGCGATCGGTCCAGCTTGCCCGGTTGGATCGACACGACCGATTTCGCCCGCCGACCTGTCTTGTCCCGTTCCAGAGTTCCGGCGAACAGGCAAAAGGAATGGTGTGTCCAGTCCGGCCTTTCGGGATGGCGGAATGCAAGCTGCATATTCGCCGCATTGGTGATCCGCACGCCCAGTTCGGCAAGGTCGCGCGCTGCATCCACCTCCAGCGCCAGACCCAGTTGCGCGGGGTCCACGATCACGAAACTGTCGCCGCCATATGCCGTATCCGCTGTAATGGTTCCCAGCCCCTCCACCTCCAGAGGCACGGCCATCTTGCCTGCAAAGGCTGGAACATTCTCGACCGTGATCCGTTCCGCCTTGCCATCGCGGCACTCAGCGCGCACGCGGATCAGGCCGCCCGGCGCTTCCAGCATCAGTTCGGTCACCGGCTCTTGCATCGGGATGATGCCGGTATCCAGCAGCACGGTTGCCACACAGATCGAATTGGACCCGGACATGGGCGGTGTGTCTTCGGGTTCCATGATGATCCAGGCCGCCTGCGCTTCGGGGTGTTTCGGCGGGACCAACAGGTTGACGTGGCGGAAAGCCCCGCCGCGCGGTTCGTTCAGAACGAAGTTCCTCAAGGTTTGGTCATTGGCAATCCACGTCCGCTGCTCCCAGAGTGTGGCTCCGGGCGGCGGCGACACTCCACCGACGATCACATCCCCCACCTCGCCCTCGGCATGGGCCGAGACGACGTGAATGATTTTGCTGCTACGCATGGCGGTTCCTTCAAAGGATTGGACGGGCGATTGGCAAGAGCATTGGTCAACCCGAGAATATCGTATACGATATACGAAATCTATAGAGACTCACAGCGTTTTGCGCCCCTGTTTGAACTGTGGCACCGCCTTGGATAATCCTTTGCGCGCAACCCTAGGGACATTGCTTATGACATTCACTGACATACCGGACCTTGGCGCGGCACCCTCGGCGTCCGAGGTTATTCTGAAATTCCTGCGAACCGAAATCGTTTCGGGCAGGCTTGCCGAAGGCAAGCCGGTCAAGCAGGACGAAATGGCAAAGCTGTTCAACGTCAGCAAAATCCCCGTCCGCGAGGCGCTGAAGCAGTTGGAGGCCGAGGGTTTCGTGACCTTCCGTCGCAATAAGGGTGCGATTGTCGCCAGCCTGTCAGAACCCGAGATCATCGAGATTTTCGAGGTCCGCGCCCTATTGGAATCGCAGGCAATCCGGCTGGCCGTCCCGCGAATGTCAGAGGCGACATTTCAACGCGCGGCGTCTTGCTGTGCCGCCTTTTCTCGTGAGACCGATGTGTCGATGTGGGCCGAATTGAACTGGGCTTTCCATTACAGCCTCTATCTGGACAGCGAAAGGCCCTATCTGCTGCGGCTGATCCGAACTGTGAACGACAGGGTTGAACGGTATCTGCGGCTGCAATTGACTGTCTCCGGCGGCCATGACACCGCCGACCATGAACACCAAGAGATTCTTCGGGCTTGCCGTGAGTCACGGGCAGATGACGCGGCTGCGCTGGTCTATGATCATATCATGGGTGCCTGCCAATCGTTGCGGCAGCATGTGCAGGCCGTTGGCGACAGCCAGTTCCCCTGACAGGTTGCGCCAGCGGCCTTGGCAAAGACCTCAAAGCCGATGGAATTACGCCGACCGCCCTGCTGTCGAATAGACTCGGTGATCCGTTTGAAGGCGTCAAAGATCCCGCCATAGCAGGAGAAAATCTTGTCAGCCGGAAAGTTCGAGGTGAATATGCCCAAGCCCGAGATTTTGCAGGCCATGTTCGTGGCCCCGGCCAGACGTTTCATTGTGTGACGCCAGCCGTATAACAGATGCGGCCTGTCGCACTGAATGCCGGTGTGGGTCAGGATGATCTGCTTATCGGGAAAGGCGCGGGCCAGATCGATGAATTCGTCAATCTGGCCGAAATAGAGTTGCAGATCATAAGTGCCTGCCACGCTTGGCCAACTCGGCAAAACCGCGCCGCCATTCCGGCGTTCGGTTGGGGAAAGGTTCGGGCAGACAGCTCTTTGCGGGATCGGGGTGGAAGGTCATCGACTGCCGGATACAGCGAAAATTCGCATACCCATATATTCCCCCACCCAATACAGGTTAATGGCTTGCCGCCAGCTCGCTCAGAATCCGGTTCTCGGCGTCGCGCAAGGCTTCGCTTGCGGATTTTCCATGAAACACAGCGTCATGGATTTCGGTGCCGAGAATACGTTCAACCAGACTGAACCCCTGTATCGGAGGCCTTGCCCAAGTGACCAACTCATTCCGCCGCGCCAACTGGTCCACCATGCTGACAATGGGGGACGAGGCCAGCGCCTCGGGATCGGCGCAGACGGAAAAGCGCGGGGCCACAGGAAAGCCGTTCTTGACATGGGCCTTCATCGCTTCGGGCGACACCATCCATGTGATCGCGTTCATGATCTGCTTGCGGCGGGCCGGCAGCACGCTGGCGGGAATCGTCATCAGAAAGCCGCCAATCGGGGCGGCGATCCGGCGCATACGGCGGGACGGCGGCGGCAGATAGGCAACGCGGCGGGCGACTTGCGAACTCAATTCATGTTCGAAACGGGCGGCGCGCATGGTCCAGCAATAGGCAAGTCCCGCCCGCCCCGACATGAAACACTGGATGCGCTTTTCCCAGTCCATGAATTCGATGTCGGGCGGCGACACCTCGACCAGCTGCTTCATGTATTCGATGACTTCCACCGCATCGACCGTATCGATTTGCAGTTTCAGCTTTTCGAAACTGGGAAAATCCCAGCTTTCGGGATTGTGCAGCGGCATGTCGATGATGGTCTTTTGACAGGCGGCAAGAAAGAACATGAAGGAATTGGCAATCGGCATACCGCGCTGGCCATTCCATGCGATTCCGTAGAACTCGGACGCGGGTCGATGCAATGCACGGGCCGCCGCAATGGTTTCATCAAAGGTGCGCGGATAGGTCAGGCCACGGTCTTCGAACAGGTCGCGCCGCGCCGCCAGAATCTCGATCGTGCAATACAGCGGGATGCCATATTGCGTTCCCTTCCAGTTGCCCGTTCCCCAGACAGAAGGATGGAAATCGAGCGGATTGATCGCCGCATCCTGCAAAAGCTCGTCCAGCGGGGCGAGGTAGCCCTTTTCCGCAAACTCTCCCAGCCAAGGCATATTGATCGAAATCACGTCATATTCGGCAGAGGCCTTTTGAAAATAGGTCTGCGAATTGGTGTAAAGATCGGGAAGCCGCTGAAGGTCAAAGCTGCTTTTCCGCCCCAGATCGCTGCGGAAATCCGACCACATGTTCCGCATCGAGGTGAAATAGTTGTCGTCGTTCAGAAGAAAGCGGATATCCCCCGGAACCTTGCCCGCGATGTCATCGCCCCTTATGGGCGAGATGATCTGCGCCGCGAAATAGCTGCCGCCGAAGTAGTATTCGTTGGCCTCCGCGCCCTTGCGAAGCCCGAAGGTCTTGGCCAGATGCGCCTTCACATGGGCGGCATATTCCATAAAGCTGTGCTGCAGCGCGTCGGTCGGTTCCAGAAAATGCGTCTTAAGCCCGCCCCCGCGCGGCACCTGCCGGATCAGATCGTCAGCGATCATCTTGGTGATCATGCGGTTGCCGGTGCTGTAAGGCACTCCGGCAAGGGCGATCAGACCCGACTTGTCTATGGGTCTGCGGCGCAGGTGCGAGTCGACCAGTTCCAGCACGACGTTCCAGAAAACATCCTTCGACGCCCCCGGCACCGCATTGTCGAACGGCGCGCGCAGTTTTCGCAAGAAGTCCACAATGCGCGAAAGCTCGTGACTGGTGAGTTCGGGCGCCGGAGTTTGTGACGGGTTCATCTGTTGCACGGCTTCGATCCTACTGGGCAGAGATCCCGGATTGCCATTTCACCAAAGCGAAGAAATCCTCGTTTTGCAATCCCGCATTCGCCGCAGCCCGATAGAGTTCAAGGATCAGGCCCGCCGCCATAAGCGGAATGCCGTTGGCGCGTCCGGCATCGCTGATCAGGGTGAAGTCCTTTATCATCTGGTCGATGGTGAAGGCGGGGACATAATCGGCCGAAACCACCAGATCGGTCTTGTATTTCAGCAGCGGAGACGCGACGGCGCTTTCGCAGATCACTTCCATCATGGCAGCACGGCTTAACCCGCCACTTGCACCAAGTGCCACAGCCTCGGCCAGAATGGCCGAACTGGCACCAACCAGAGTGTTCAGCACCAGCTTCATGTAACGCGCCTCTTCGGCGGTGCCGAGAAAGAACTGCTTGCTGGACATCAGGCGCAGAACGGGCAAGACAGTCGGCCATGCAGCTTGGTCGCCCGAGGCAAGAACAGTCAGACTTGCCGATTTTGCCATAGCGGTGCTGCCGGAAATCGGGGCGCGCAGGTAATAAATTCCCGCCTTTTCAAGATCTTTTGCGATCTTCGCCGAACACTCTGGCGAAACCGTGCTCATCTCGACAAGCGTGCTGCCCTGCGCCATCAGATGAACCAATCCCTGTGATCCACCCGCGCCCGACACCACAGCCGTCAGCACGTCGTCATTGGGAAGGGTCGAAAACACAAGACCCGCCCCCGACTGGATTTCAAGGCCCGCATCCGTCTGCGCCCCGAGGGCCGACATTTCCGCGCGCGTCGTCTCGCTCGGATCAGTGACCAGCAAGGTGTTTCCTGCGGCAAGCAGGTTGATCGCCATGGGGCCGCCCATCTTGCCAGCCCCAACCCAACCGATTTTCCGGCCTGTCGGTGCCACCTGCTTTTGTTCGGCCGCTTCCAGAGTCATCACCCTACCTCGCATCTACACGCCTGTTGGAGCATAGAGTTGCCGGATCGGCAGTTCCTTCCCGAAATTATCCGAAGCGGACAAATTGCCCCAATCTTTGCCGATCCGGTTTGGTATCGATCTGTAACGGGGAGTGAGTCGGGGCCATCGCCAACAGCGCCGGTCCGAGATCGAAGCAAGCGTTGGTTCGTCGGCACTGGGAGGTCCGTCCGAACAAATATCCGGTGAAAAGAAGGTGGGTGTTTCCGCAGAAAACGGCGGCACTACGTTCTGAGCACACAAGACCAACGCAACGCGCGACGACGAAGGAGGAGGAAATACGATGAGAGCAGTTCGATTTCACGGGGCAAGAGACATCAGGGTTGAAGATGTTGCAGAGCCATCGGCCAAGCTTTTGCCCGATGACGTTCTGATCGCACCGGCGATCACCGGTATCTGCGGCACCGATCTGCACGAATATATCGCAGGCCCGATCGTGACTCCGAAAGAGCCGCATATCTTCACAGGTGCAACCAATCCGCAGATTCTGGGCCACGAGTTTTCCGCCCGCGTTCTGGCCGTCGGCGACGCCGTAAGCCACGTGGCTGCCGGGGATCGCATCTCGATCCAGCCGCTTTTGTCGCCGCGCAACGATTATTACGGCAAACGCGGGCTTTACCACCTGTCGCCCAGCATGGGCTGTGTGGGCCTAAGCTGGGCTTGGGGCGGGATGGGCGAGAAGGCCATCATCAAGGATTACAACGCCCAGCCCGTGCCCGATGGCATCACGGACGAGCAGGCCGCGATGATCGAACCGGCGGCAGTGGCGCTTTACGGGGTGGATCGCGGCGGGATAACGGCAGGATCGACTGTGCTTGTTTCCGGTGCCGGTCCCATCGGGGCGCTGACCATTCTGGCGGCAAAGGCTGCAGGGGCATCGACCATCATCGTGTCCGAACCGAACCCGAACCGCCGCCGCATCATCGCCAATATCGCCCCCTACGCCCATGTGGTCGATCCCCGAACCGGAGATATTGCTCAGATCGTTGCCGATCTGACCGAAGAAGGCGTGGGCGTGGATGTGGCGCTGGAATGTGTGGGGCTTGAAGCCTCGTTGAACACCTGCGTCCAGTCGGTGCGGCGTCAGGGCAAGGTGGTGCAGGTGGGCCTGCACATGAAACCGGCCAGCATCGACGCGATGCTGTGGGCGCTGAAAGACATCACGGTCGAGGCGACATGGTGCTACCCGACCCAAATCTGGCCGCGCATTGCCCGCATGATCGCGGCAGGCACCTTCCCCGTCGAAAAGGTCATCACCGCGCGCATCGACGCCAAGGATGTGGTCGCCAAAGGGTTCGAGGCGCTTCTCGATCCGGCAGGCGAGCATCTGAAAATTCTGGTCAGAACCTGACCGGCGCAGCGATTAGAGAAGAAAGAACGCAAGAATGAACAGCAAGAATGTCGCTCTGATCGTCGGGGCAACCGGCCTGTCGGGCAGCTACACGGGCCGTCTGTTGAAAGACCACGGCTGGACCGTCGTCACCCTGTCGCGCGGTGCGGCTGATCTGGAGTTTTCCGACCGCCATATCGCAGCCGATCTGCAAGACGCCGCCAGCACCCATGCCGCCCTGCAAGCCGCCCGCGACGTGACCCACGTGTTCTTCTGCACATGGTCGCGTCAGGCGAACGAGGCCGAAAACGTCCGCGTCAATGCTCTGATGATCCGCAACCTGTTCGAAGGGCTGGACGGCGCGCCGATCAAGCATGCCGCCCTTGTCACCGGCTTGAAGCATTACCTTGGGTCGTTTGACGACTATGCCAAGGTCAAGCCCTACACGCCCTTCCTTGAAAGCAGCCCGCGCCTGCCCGGCCCGAATTTCTACTACGCACAGGAAGATGTGCTGTTTGAGATGGCGGAAAAGCAGGGCTTCACATGGTCGGTGCATCGCCCGCACACCATGATCGGCTTTGTCATCGGAAATGCGATGAACATGGCGGTGACGCTGGCGGTCTATGCCTCGATCTGCAAGGAAACGGGGCGGCCCTTTGTCTATCCTGGATCGACCGAGCAGTATAATGCGGTTACCGACGTGACGGATGCGCGGATTCTGGCCAAACAGTTGCACTGGGCTGCGACGACGCCAGAGGCTACGAATACGCCCTTCAACACCTCGAACGGCGATGTGTTCCGCTGGACCTGGCTGTGGCAGCAGATTGCCAATTACTTCGGCCTGCCCGTGGCCGAACACCCTGGCCACCCGACGCTTCTGGTTGAACAGATGGCCGATGCGCCAAAGGTCTGGGCGGATATCGTGGCCAAGCACGGGCTGCAGGATATTCCGGTCGATAAGCTGGCCTCGTGGTGGCACAGCGATGCCGATCTGGGCCGCACGCTGGAATGTTTCACCGACATGACCAACAGCCGCACCCTTGGCTTTGACGCCTATCAATCCACCCGCACCAGCTTCACGGACGTGTTCGACGAGTTGCGCGCCCGCCGCATCATCCCGTCCTGATCGGCTGCAAAGGAAACGCCATGCATTATGTAGTCCACTGCCTTGACCATGACGGCGCTGTCGAGACGCGGCTTGCCAATTATGATGCCCACAAGGCCTATCTTGCGGCGGCACCGGTCAAGACCGTGATCTCTGGTCCGCTTCTGGCCGATGACGAACAGACCATGATCGGAAGCTGCTTTGTGATCGAGGCTGACAGCTTGGCCGAGGTAGAGGATTTCAACCGCAACGACCCCTTTGCCAAGGTGGGTCTGTGGAAATCCGTCTCGGTTCGTCCGTTCCTGAAGCGTGTGGATAACCGGTGATGTCAAACCCTGTGAACATTGCATTGGTCGGCATGGGCTGGTGGGGCCAGAAGATGCTGGCCGTGCTGCAAGCGGCCCCCGAAGACATCCGCGTCGTGCGCGCGGTGGAACCGAACATGGATGCCGTGCGTGATCTTTGCGCGCAAAGGGGCGTGGCACTTTCGGCCGATTATGCCGATGCGCTGAACGATCCGGCGGTCGAGGCAGTTGTGCTGGCCACCCCGCATTCGATGCACACCGCCCAGATCGCGGCAGCCGTGGCAGCGGGCAAGCATGTTTTCTGCGAAAAGCCCTTGGCGCTGACCAAGGCCGAGGCGGAACGCTCGGTCGCCCTTTGCCGCGATGCGGGGCTAGTGCTGGGCATGGGCCACGAGCGGCGGTGGGAACCGCCCGTCGCCGAGATGCTGGCGATGGCCGATGCTGGAACCTTGGGGCGCATTCACCAGATCGAGGCGAATTTCAGCCATGACAAGTTCCTGTCGCTGGATCGCAACAACTGGCGGCTGAAGTCGGATCAGGCCCCTGCGGGCGGCATGACGGCAACCGGCATCCACCTGCTGGACCTGTCGGTGCGGCTGCTGGGCGCTGCGGACAGTGTGCTGTGCATCTGCGAACAGCTTTCCTCCGATCTGCCGCAGGGCGACACCGTGGCGGCCTTTGTCAAGTTCAAGGGCGGTGGCACGTCTTATGTGTCGGCCTCGCTGGCCAATCCGTTCATGTCGCGCTTTACCGTCTACGGATCAAAGGGCTGGATCGACATCCGCGACAAGGCCCATGTCGAGGCCCCTGATGGCTGGATCGTCACCTCGGCCATGGCCGGTGGCCCGATCATCACCCGCGAGATCGGCAAGGCCGAACCGGTGCAGGACAACCTTGTGGCATTTGCCCGTGCCGTGCGCGGTGGCCCCATCTATCCGGTGACCGCCGAGCATCTGGTCAACAACATCGCTCTGCTGGAGGCCGTATTTGCATCGGCCAAAAGCGGCCGCATCGAAACCGTAGCCTGAGCGCGCACAGACGGAGAGACAGATGAAAGCCCTGATTTTCGACAAGCCGAACCAGCCTATCGTAACCGATATCCAGACGCCCTCGATCAGCGACAACGAAGTGCTGGTGCGGTCGCGTCGTGTGGGGATCTGCCATTCGGATTATGAACTGCTGGCGGGTAAATACATCATCCCGATCTCCTATCCGGTGACCCCCGGTCACGAATGGGTGGGCGAGGTGGTCGAGGTTGGCCGCAACGTTAAAGGCTTGCAGCGCGGCGACCGAGTGGTGGGCGAATGCGTGATCCGCACACCCGAACGCATCCACCACTTCGGCTTTTCCATGGACGGGGCGAACCGCGAATACTTTGCCGCCCGCCCCGAATGGCTGCACAAACTTCCCGATGGTGTCGATGATGCCAAGGGCGCGCTGATCGAACCCTTTACCTGCGGCTATTACGCGGTGCTGCGTCATGGCGGGGTGGATGCCTCGCAGACGGTGGTGGTTTCTGGCGGGGGGACCATCGGTCTGGTCTCGGCGGCGGCGGCCATCGGCATGGGGGCCAAGGTGATCGTGGTCGATCCTGTGCCTCTGCGCCGCGAAATCGCGATGAAGCTGGGGGCGGTCGGCACGGTGGACCCGTCCGACGGCAATCCGGTCGAGGCCGTGACCGAGATGACCAAAGGCGGCGCCGATCTGGTGGTCGAGGCGGCAGGTCATCCGTCGTCGCTGGCCAACGTGTTCGACTATGCGCGGCCCGAAGGCTTTGTCTCGATGGTGGGCATCAGCATCGGCCAGAAAATTCCGGTCGAACTGGGAAAAATCCAGATCAAGGATCTGACCGTGCGCGGCTGCATCGGATCGCCGGGTGTCTGGCCCGCCGCGATCCGCTTTCTGGAGCGCACCGGCATCGACCTGTCACCGATCCAGACCCACAGCTTTGCGCTGGATGATGCGATCAAAGCCTACGACTTGGGCAAAGACCCCACAAAGGCCGTCAAGATCACGCTTGAAATAGCCTGAACGACGGCACGCACACGGGAGGGGAGAACCGAATGGCGCAACAACTTCAGGTAACATCTTCGGGCGGGCTTCCGCTGGGTCTTGGGTCGGTTCGCTTTGCCCGTGGCTTTGTGACCGTGGTGGCCTCGACGCTGGTGCTGCTGCTGGTCTGCGCGGCCTTTGCGCCCTCGGCGATTTCGGCAGGTGCGCTGGCCGGAAGCCTGCCCTTTGCCGCGATCATTGCCATTGTCGGTCTCGGGCAGATGCTGGTGGTCCAGCAAGGCGGTTTCGATCTGTCGCTGGCCGGAGGGGTATCGCTGGCGGTGGTGATCACCACCCATATGTCATCGGGCGATGACGGGCAGTTGCTGTCTGCGGTCCTGATCGCGGTTGCCTGCGCGCTGGTAGCGGGCATCGCCAACGGCATCCTTGTCGGGGTGATGCGGCTGAATGCCATCATTGCGACCATCGGGATGAACGCGCTGCTGTACGGGGCCGTCTTTGCGGTTTCGGGGGGCGTGCCACGCATCACCACGCCGCTGATGTCGCAAATCGCAGGCGGCAAAACAGGCGGAGTTCCAAACTCGTTGCTCTTTGCACTCGGCCTGATGGTCCTTGTCAGCTTTGTGCTGAAGGCAACAGTCGCCGGTCGCCAGTTCGAGGCGATCGGGGCAAACCCTGCCGCCGCCCATGCTGCCGGTCTGCGCGTGCGTCTCTATCAATCCATGGCCTATGTGCTGGCGCAACTGCTTTACTGCGTCGCGGGTATCCTGATTTCGGGGATCACCCGCGAACCCACCGCCTTTCAGGGGGATAGCCTGCTTTTGCCATCGGTTGCGGTGGTGGTGCTGGCCGGAACCTCTTTGCTGGGTGGCCGAGGGTTTCCAATTTCGACCGTGATTGCCGCGTTCTTTCTCAACCAGTTGAGCCAGTTCGCCCTCGCCGTCGGAGTGCCGTTTTCCGCCCAGACCATCATTCAGGCTTTGGCTCTGGTTCTGGGGATCGGCGTTTACTCGGTCCGCTGGAAGCGGTCCGCAACAAATCGTGCACAACAGTCCAACTCGGAGGATACGGACAATGTCTAAAGCGAAGATCATGTCGGCGGCTTTTGCAGCCGCAACCCTGACCGCCACGCTGTCAGTGACAACAGCCCTTGCCGAAACGCCGTCTTGGTGCGGACCGAACCAGGCTTCGCTTGGCCTGCTCGACGGGTTTGGCGGCAATAGCTGGCGTCTTGTGACGACGGCTTCGGGTCAGGAAGAGGCCGCGAAATGCCCCAGCATCACCGAATATGTCTATGCCGATGGTCAGGGCAACACCCAGAAGGCGATCTCGGACATCAACTCGATGGCGGCGCGCGGTATCAAGGCGCTGGTTGTGTTCGGTGACGCAGGCCCCGCCGTGCTGCCCGCCCTGACCAACGCGCATCGTTCGGGCGCTATCGTGGTGCCTTACCGCGTGAACGTCGGCGGTGTCGAAGGCGAGAACTATGCCAAGTTCATCGGGTCGTCCTTTGTCGAGGATGGCGTAAGCTGGGGCAACTGGATCAAGGAAACCCTGCCCGAGGGCGGCAATATCCTGTTCCTCTCTGGCCCCGCAGGCAACAGCCAGGGTCTGGACGAACTGGCCGGCATGAAACAGGTGCTGGATGACAAATATGTCTTCATCAATCCCGAACCCTTTGCCGTCACCAACTGGGACCCCTCGCTGACCCAGCAGGTTCTTTCCGCCGAGATTGCCAAGAACGACAAGATCGACGTGATCGTGTCCGACTTTGGCCCGTCGCTGGTGGGCGCGCTGCCGGTATTTGCCGAGTTCAACCGCTCGATCCCCGCGATTGCCACCTCGGACGGCAATTCGCTGTCGTGCTTCTGGCAACAGAACCACGAAGCCAATCCGGACTTCAAACTGTTCACCGTGGCAACCGGCAACGACAACGTGCGTCTGGCCGTGCAATGGGCGGTGGCTCTGGCAACCGGTGGCACCCCGCCTGCCGACAATATCTTCAAGGCGCCGGTCTATGAAAACTCGGTCACCGGCAGTCCGAACCCTGTGACCTGCCGCGATGACCTGCCCGGTTCGATCTATCTGTCGGCCGAAATGGCAGATGACGCGCAGGCCAAGGCCGTCGGCCAATAAAGACAGCGCGCGGCCCGGGGGATTTGCCTCGGGCCGCGTTCTAAGACCTTTCCGCGCAAAGCGGGACAGCAGGACGGTGACATGCCCGAGGTAACGCCCATGAATGACATGCACATGCAAAAGGCCGCCGAGGCAGCCCTTGTCGCGCCCAAAATCCGCCTTTCCAACATCACCAAGGTGTTTTCCGGTGTGGTGGCACTGTCGGATGTGTCGGTCGACATCTACCCCGGCGAGGTTCATGCAATTCTGGGCGAAAACGGCGCAGGCAAATCGACCCTGATGAATATCATCTCGGGCGTTCTGACACCCGAGCATGGCGAGATTGCCTTTGACGGGCAGCCGGTTACACCGATGTCGCCCGAAAAGGCCGCCCACTTGGGGGTGGCGATCTCGTATCAGCATCCGGCGGTGCTGGATGATCTGTCAGTGCTGGAGAACCTGCGCGTCGCCCTGCCCGACCACGTGTTCGCGGGCGGTGATCCGGCTGCAATTGCGCGGGCGATGCTGGATGATGTCGGACTGGCCATTCCGCTGCACGCCCGCGCCGACAGCCTGACCGTAGCGCAAAAGCATCTGCTGGAAATCGCCAAGGCTCTGGCGACGCGGCCTCCGGTTCTCATTCTGGACGAGCCGACTGCGGCACTGGATCAGGACGCGACCGAGATGCTGTTCAGCCGCATCCGCAGCGTCGTGGCAAAAGGCACGGCGGTGATCTACATCACCCACCGACTGGCCGAATTGCGCCAGATCGCGCATCGCGTGACCGTCTTGCGCGATGGGCGGGTCGAAGGGGGCGCCCTTGTGCGCGACGTCTCGGATGATGACCTGCTGGAAATGATCGTCGGGCGCAGCCTTGCTTCGGCCTTTCCGCCGAAATGCGAGGACACCGCCCCGCAGATCAATTTTGCCGTGCAAGGGCTGTCAGGACGCAAGTTCAAAGGCATCGACTTCGAGATCGGTCGCGGCCAGATCATCGGCATCGCGGGGGTCGAAGGCAATGGTCAGGCCGGGTTGATGCGGGCGCTGGCGGGGCTGGAGCCGTGGCAGGGCGAGGTTCGGCTGAACGGCGTTGCGCTGTCGCAGGCCGAGGTCAAGAAAAAGACCGCCTACATGCCATCCGACCGCCACAGCGAAGGCATCGCCGCCGACCTGACCGTGCGCGAGAACGCGACCTTTTCCGCGCTGGACCAGTTCAGCAGCTTTGGCATCGTTAGCCGCCGCAAGGAACTGGCCGAGGTCGGCAAGGTGTTCGGATCGCTTGCGGTCAAGACGCCGGGGCTGGATGCAGGAATATTGTCGCTATCGGGGGGCAACCAGCAAAAGGTTGTGATGGCACGCGCCCTGATGTCGCGGCCCGGCTTCATCCTTGCAGACGAGCCGACACAAGGCGTCGATGTGGGCGCACGGTTCGAGATTTACCGGATCTTGCGCGAGGTGTCGCAATCGGGAACGCCCGTTATCGTGAATTCGTCCGATGCTGCAGAACTGGAAGGGCTGTGCGATGTCGTCGTCGTGATGTCACGCGGGCAAGTGGCGCAGACGCTGCGCGGCGACGATGTGACCGAAGCCCGCATAGTCGCCGCCGCGGTCAAGGCACAATCACACGGCACCACCGCCGGAGATGCGGTGCAACGCGCCCGCGACAAGGGGCGCAGATTGCATCACTACTTGCAAAGCGACAACGCAACTGTCGCGCCTTTGGTCGCGGTGGTGGTGGCCTTGGGCCTTTACGTGTTCAGCCAGAACGCCAACTATCTGTCGGCCTTCAACATCTCGAACATCCTGTTGTTGGCGACGGCCCTTGGTTTCATTGCGATGGGGCAGACCATTGCCTTGCTGATCGGCGGGATTGATCTTTCGGTCGGGCCTCTGGCCGGTTTTCTGGTCGTCGTCGCCTCGTTCTTCATCAATGACGGGCAGTCGCCGCAGACAATCGCGCTTGGCTTTGCCTTGATGGTCGCGGCGGCACTCGTGGTCGGGGCGGTGAATGGCTGCCTGATCCGGTTTGCCAACTTCACCCCGATTGCGGCGACCTTGGCGATGTATATCGGCCTTCAGGGGCTAAGCTTTGTGCTGCGCGACGGGCCGGGGGGCTATATCAACTTTGCGGTAATGGATGTCATCGGCTGGAAGCTGGGGCCGATCCCCGTGGCCTTCATCGCGCTGGTCGTAGTTGCCCTGATTGCGGAATATGTCCTGCGTCACAGTAGGGCGGGCTGGCAACTACGCGCGCTTGGCTCCGAGGAAGGTGCAGCGCGGCGGATGGGCATCCGTGTGGATCGTGTGGCCATCACCGGTTACATCGCCGTTGCGTTCTTTACCGCCCTTGGAGCCGTCATGCTGATGGTCCAGATCGGTGTCGGTGATCCCCAGCAGGGGGTGAATTACACGCTGGCCAGCATCACAGCCGTTGTTCTGGGTGGCACAAGCCTGCGTGGCGGCCGTGGCACCTTTGTCGGGACGGTCATGGGGGCCGTTCTTCTGACCGAGGTGCTGAATGCGGTGTCCTTCCTCGGGCTTTCCCAGACATACCAATACGTCTTCCAAGGGGCGTTGATCCTGTCGGCCGCGCTGATTTATTCAACCGCGCGCAGCCGCACGAACTCCTGAAAAGCCATGACCTTGGCCCCGAAACGCCCCCCCTGCCTGCTTGGGCAGAGCCGTAAGATATGCTGTCCAGTTGAAGGGATGCTCCATGACTGCCAACGCTAGCACGGGCTATTTCACCGAAGAAGCCTCGGTGCAGACTGTCAATGCGCGGATGGGACCATCTGCCGATGCCCGTCTGGCGCGGGTCATGGCCAGTCTGGTGTCGCATCTTCATGCCTTTGTCAAAGACGTGGCGCTGACGCAGGACGAATGGAGTCTGGCCATCGACTTCCTGACCCGCACGGGCAAGATCTGTGATGAAAACCGGCAGGAATACATTCTTTTGTCCGATGTGCTGGGCGTGTCGATGCTGGTGGATGCCATCAACAACCGCAGGCCGCAGGGGGCCACCGAAAACACCGTGCTGGGTCCGTTCCACGTCGATGGCGTGCCTGAATATCCGATGGGGGCCAGCATTACCAAGGACGGCGGCCGCGAAACCTGCCTGTTCGAAGGCACCGTGACTGATCTTGACGGCACCCCGCTGGAAGGGGTGCGGATCGATGTCTGGTCTGACAACGAAGACGGCTTTTATGATGTGCAGCAACCCGGCGTCCAGCCCGCCCATAACAATCGGGGCGTCTTCGTCACCGGCGAGGATGGGCGCTACTGGTTCCAAGGCATCAGGCCAGTCTCGTATCCGATCCCCGACGATGGTCCGGTCGGGCAATTGCTGGCGCAGCTTGGCCGCCATCCCTATCGCCCCGCCCATATGCACTTCATCATCAGCCGTGACGGCTTTGAGACCGTTATCACCCACACCTTCGTGGCAGGGGATGCCTATCTCGACTCTGATGCCGTGTTTGGAGTGAAACAATCACTGATCGCCACCTTCGTGCCAGTTCAGGACGGCGAGACGAAATGGCGCTCGACCTATGATTTTGTTCTGCAACGGCGTGGCGTGATGCAAGGAACCTCGGAATGACCATGACAAACCGCCCCCGCATCGCGTTTCTGGGAACAGGCGCGCAAGGTGCCTCGATAGCGGCCGACTTCTCCCTTGCCGGATTGGATGTCACCTTCATCGACCAATGGCCCGCCCATGTCGAAGCGATCCGTGCCAACGGCATCACCGTCAACCTGCCAACCCGAAGCCTGAACGTGCGCGTGCCGGCCCTGCACCTGTGTCAGGTCGCCGAGATCAGGCAGCCCTTCGATCTGGTCTTCCTTGTGGTCAAGGCCTACGACACGGTCTGGGCAAGCCACCTGATCAAACCGGTGCTGGCACCCGATGGGTTCATCGTCGGTCTGCAGAACGGCATGACGCACGAAGACATCGCAACGGTTGTGGGCCGACACAGAACCATCGGTGCCGTCATCGAAATCGCCTCGAACATGTGGGTTCCGGGCGTCACGAACCGCCAGAATGACCACGACGAAAGCTGGTTCGCGCTTGGGGCGCTTGATCCGGCTCAGCAGCACCGGGTTGAAAGCGTGGCGCAGCTTTTGCGGAATTCGGGGCGGGTCGAGGTGACCGATGACATCCGTTCGGCCAAATGGATGAAACTGGTCGTGAACGCTGCGGAACTGATCCCCTCTGCCATCATCGACACAGCCCTGAATGACGCGGCAAGAGCGCCCGGTATGCTCGAAGTGATGCGCCACGCAGGATATGAGGCGATGCAAGCCGCGCTGGCCGATGGCGCGACGATCATGCCGATCATCGGCATGCCACCAGTCATGAGCAATCACCCCGAGCGCTATGTGGACCAGATATTCGACGAGGTGCTTCGGACCTTCTCGCGCGAGGATACTTTGACGACATCCTTGCAGGATTGGCGCAAAGGGCGTCGGGCCGAAATCGAAGAGGTCAATGGCTGGGTGGTCAATGTGCTGCGGCAGCATGGCAAGACCGCCCCGATCAACGCGCGCGTCGTCGATATCGCCTTGCGGATCGAGTCCGGCGAAATCGCCGCCCATCCCGACAATGTTGCTTTGCTCACCGCAATGGAGCCTGCGTGAAAAGGACCGTCCGCCATGCCCAATGTAAAACTGTTTGCGGATCACCTGCTTTTGCAGGACTGCGGCCAATCTCTTGAAAACAGGCTGCCCGCTTTGCGGGATCTGCTTTGTGATCGCTTGGGGGTGACGTTGTCAGCCTGTCATATCGTGGTCATTCCCGTGCGCGCCTTGCAGGATCAGCCTCCTGTGAATGTCGAGTTGCACATCTTGCCCCGACCAGAGCGGACAACCGGCCGTATTCGTGAAATCTGTGCAGAGATAAAAGACATCGTCAGTGACGTTACGGGAAAACCCACCGCGGTCAGATGCGCGATGCTTGACCCTTTGACCTATGTAGCGCTGAAATGACCCCTAGGGCCTGCGTATCAAGGGCAAGACGCCAAAGCGGGACTGTTCAGGAACCGGACGGGCGCGGCAACTTCCATCCGAACCGGACACTTGCAAGCCGCAGGCCAACGGCAAGCAACACCGCACCGGCAGCCGCTGCGATTTCGGGAACCCCCAGCCAAAGACAGCCGGCATAGGTCGCAGCCCCCGCAAAGGCGGCCAGCGCATAGACTTCTTCATGAAGCACACGCGGAACCTCGGCCGCCATCATGTCGCGCAGCATGCCACCCCCGATCGCGGTCATGACGCCCAACAGGATCGCGCCCGGGGGGGCCAATCCGAAGGCTATCGCCTTGCTACATCCGGCAACAGCAAAGACACCCAGTCCTATTGCATCCAACAGCATGACGGGCCGCTTGAAACGTTCGATCACGGGTTGGAAGAAATAGGCGCAGATCCCCGCCAGACTGGCGATGGCCATCGGCCAGACTGTGTGCAGAACCTCTGGCGGCACAGCACCCAGAAGCAGATCCCGAATAATTCCGCCCGCCACACCGGTCGCAACCGACAGGACGAGAATACCGAAAATGTCGAACCTGAGCCGGATCGCAACCATTGCGCCGCTAAGACCAAAAACAAACGTTCCCAACACGTTGAGGCAGGCGAAAAGTAGTGATACCGACATTTCGTCCCCACCGCGTTGCCCCCGCATGATTGCGGATGCACCGTCGAATGGAAAGACCAAGACATAGCCCCCCGCCGGATTTTTCCGGTGTCACGCGACCCGCCGCTTATGACCGCAGATATTTGATCAGCGCCGCAATGGCCAACACGACCAGCACAAGAACCAGCAGCATGCCGATCCAACCAAAGCCCGCCCCCGCACCAAATCCGGTCATCATCGCCGCTCTCCTTATGAGTGCCTGAAACCGCGCCATCCTGCGCCCGGATCGAAGATGTCACGTTGATCTGGGTCAATGCGGCGGAAAACCACGTCGGAAACGCACAGCGACCGTTCAGATGAACCTCGCCCCTCTTCCGGCCGCGCTGAAACCCGTCAGGACAACACAGAATGCAAACCTATGCCCAAGGTGCATCCCGCGTAACGCCATAATCAGACCGGCTTCAATGCCAGAAACTTGGCTTCGATCTGCCCGATCGGCATGGGGGCGCCGTCCAGAAAGCCCTGAAACTTCTTGCATCCCAAAGCCATCAGCCGGTCTTTTTGCGCCTGTGTCTCGACCCCTTCCGCCAGAACCTCGACCCCCAGCGCATTGGCAAGGTGGACGATGGTCTGAACGATTGCAGCATCGCGCGAGCTTGAAACAATGTCCCTGACAAAGCTGGCATCAATCTTCAACTGGTCAAAGGGAAGTCGCTTGAGGCGGCTGAGAGATGAATATCCTGTGCCGAAATCATCCAGCGACAGCCGCACCCCCATGCCTTTCAGGGCCGCCATCTTGACCAGTGCCTGATCGAAATTCTTGATGAACTGGCTTTCCGTCAATTCAAGCTCAAGACAGGCCGGATCGAACTTGAAGCTCGACAAAGAGTCGATGACGCTATGCACGAAGCCTTCCTCGAAGAATTCGGTGGCGCTGACGTTGACGGCAAGGATGATCTTGGCTGTCCGCGGGTCTTTTGCCCAAATCTCCAGTTGCCGGCACACCGCATCGCGCACAATGCGGCCAACCGCAAGAATCTGGCCGTTGGATTCGGCAAGCGGAATGAACGTGGCGGGGCCACAAAGCCCGCGCTCGGGGTGGTTCCACCGCACAAGCGCCTCCATCGCATGCAACTTGCCCTGTGCATCCACTTGCGGCTGGTAATAGGTGACAAGCTGACCGGAATGAATGGCATCCCGCAATTCCGCCTCAAGCTTCAGCCGCCCCGTCGCAAGCTGTTCCATTTCGGCCTCGAAGATGCGGAACGCCCCCTTGTCAGAGCTTTTGGCCTCATAAAGGGCAAGTTCAGCCTGCTGGAAGGCGACCTGCAGCGTCAGCAGCGCAGGATCAAAGATTGAAATCCCCAGCGATGCCTTGCCATGATAGACCAGCCCCTCAAGGTTTTTCGATCGCGCGACCGCTGCCAAAATCTGCGCCGTGACATCATTGATCTCGCCGATCAACGCACCCTTGGCTGTCGGCAGCGTCTCGATGAAAAATGCAAAAGAGTCGCCCATGATACGGGCCAAAAGCTGGTTGCCCTGTTTGATCTTGCCAAGCTGGACAGCCGTTTCTTTCAAAAGCAGATCGCCAACACGGTGGCCCGCCGTATCGTTAAGATCCTTGAAATTGTCGAGGTTAATCAAAATCAACGCGGATTGGCCCGCCGGATGATCCGGCCGCTTCACCATGCGTTCCGCCTCTTGAAAGAAGAACATCCGGTTATGCAGGCCGGTCAGCGGATCAAAATTCGCCAGCTTGTCCAGCCTTTCCTTGAAATCGACCTGATCGGTGATGTCCGTAGAAATACCGCAAAGCCCCGCAATGGCCCCTTTGGCATCATAGAGGGGCTTTTTCACCGAAAAGAACGTCCGCGGCGGACCGTCCGGCCCTTTCATGACAATTTCCCGCCCACTGTATCTGTGACCGGTTTCAAGCACCTCCCGATCAATCTGCATCATTTGCTGGGCTTCTTTCTGGTCAAGGAAATCACTGTCCAGCTTGCCCAGAATTTCGCCCTCGGACTTGCCCAATGCCTCGCTGATCGCACGGTTCACATATTGATACCGCAGGGAGGTGTCCTTCACGTAAATTCCCGATCCGACCTCGTTCAGAATGGCATCCAGCCTGTCTTCCCCCTCACGGACCCGCGCAGTCTGCCGCTTTACCTCGGCGCGCAAATAGGCGGCTATACCCAGAGACAACACCACAACCCCTGATATGCCCCCCAGCGCCCACCAGATATAGAAAGGCACCACGGAAATGGATTCCTCTCCGGTCCATTTCTTCAGGATGTGGAACAGCGGCGACTGCGGGTCTTCGCGCCACTGGTCGAAATAGTAATCAAACAGGGTCATCAATCCGGCATTGGTGCCTTTCTTGGTGACGATGAACAGGCTGCTAGGCAGAAAGACGATCGAGGTTTCAACAAGACCGAACTTCTTGGCCGCAAAAGACCCGTAGTGATGGTTCACCGCAACGGCATCGACATGCCCTGCCTGCACCTCACGGAACCCCTCCTCGAAGGTGGTGACAGGGATCAGCCGCGCATTGACGCCAAAGGCGTTAAGCGCATTCTGCAGATAGCTTTGCTGGACGGATTCCTTCAGGACCGCGACGCTTCGGTTTTCAAGATCAAGGAAAGACTCGACCCGCACCGAAGGGCTGCGGTAAATCACCGACCAGCTGTTCAGCGCAGGCGTTTTATGGAAGTCGAACACCTTCTGGCGTTCCTCGTTCAGCGCGACATCCGGCATCAGATCCAGCTCGCCCGACTTGACCATTTCCAGACAATGCTGCCATTCACAGGGAATGTAGGTGAATTGCAAATTCTCCTTCGCCGCAATCTCGGCAAGCAAATCCGGAAAGATGCCCGCCGCCTCGCCATTGGCGTCTACAAACAGCTTTGGTTCGTTGGCATAGACACCAACCCGGATCATGCGGTCCTCGGCTGCCGCACCCTGCACCATCAGCGCCATCCCGAAGATGGCCACAGCCAGAAGGCCCGCTATGCGCGCAACCGCAGCTTTTCCCAAGCAATGTAGCGGATGATCGGCTGGCTCCATTTCAGCATGGCCCCTCTTTTGGCCCCCCGCCGGATCAAAGCCGACAGCAAGCAGTGCAGTTCCAGAAACTCAAACAAAGGATGAATCCGTCCGGTCGCCAAGTCCAGACCTTCCTGCAGCGCCCCACCGTTCGCACCCACCTGGTCTCACCACCATGCAACCGAAGCACGCGGCGGGGAAGACGAGGCTACGAAACGTCGAAGGATCAGAAGGCTGATCCTGACAAAAATAAGTATTTTATGTGAAAGATTTAAATGGTGCCCAGAGCCGGAATCGAACCAGCGACACGCGGATTTTCAATCCGCTGCTCTACCAACTGAGCTATCTGGGCACCGTTCGAACAGCAGCGCCGTTCGATGGCGGGGTGATACGTCAGGTGCGCGGGGCTGTCCAGAGGGTTTTGGCAGAAAAATGCAGAGTTTTCGGATCATTGCGGTCGGGATGGCGGGACGGGCATCTCAGGGGGGTTTTCGTCGTCCACTGCCTCGGCGGGGATCGCATAGCTGCCGTGCAGCCACCGCCCCAAATCCACATCCGCACAGCGGCGCGAGCAGAACGGGCGGTGTTTTTCGTCGCTTTCGCGGGCGCAGATCGGGCAGGTCATGCCAAAAGCGCAGCCAAGGGCAGCCGGTCACGCTTGCGGGTCATCTCGAACAGGCCAAGCGTGGTCCAGCCTGCCAGATTGACCTCTGACTCGGATTTGAACGCGGCACGGATGACCTGATCCAGAATCGCGCGCTCTTTCTTCGGCATCGGGGCGAAATCGATCACCACCTGTCCGCCAAGACCGCGCAGCCGCAACTGGCGCGGCACTTCGCGGGCGGCCGCGATGTTCACCTTCAGCGCAGCGGCAGGCGAGGTATCGTTGCCGGTGTTCACATCCACCGCAATCAGCGCACGGGTGGGTTCAATCATCATATGGCCCTCGCCCAAACCCACACGCGGGGTCAGTAGCGCGTCGATCATCTCGGCAATGCCATTGTCGGCAAAGCCGCCCTCGATCACCTCGTCAGGGGCGGGATCGGCCCAGTCGCGCCACGCGGTTTCATGCGCGCCCGCGCCTTCGACCAGAAGTTCCGGCCCGCCTTCGGTATCGGCCAGCACCGCCTGCGCCAGATCGCGCATCGCGGTGATATCCTCGGCAATCTCGTCATCCTCGGCCCCAAGACAGGCCGAGCGCAAAATCAGGCCCAAGTCTTCGGGCGCACCGGCCATACCTGCGGCGGCCAGCGCCTCAAGCTCGGCTCGTGCGGCCTCATCCTTGATCCGGCGCGAGATGTTCAGGCCTGGCGCACCGGGCGTCACAATCGCATAGCGCGATTTGAACAAAAGCCGCGTGGTGACCGGATAGGCTTTGCCCGCCTCGGCAGGGCCGGTGATCTGCACCAGCAAGCGTTGGCCCGGTGCAATCCCTGCTGTCTGGCGCAAAAAGCCCGAACCTTCGGGCAGCTTGACGAAAAGCCCCCCCTGCCCTTTCATCGGGCGGTCGGCAACGGCACGGTAGATCGCCCCCGGCAAAGGCGCATCGCCTTCGGGATCAATCGCCAGATCAACAAGCTGGCCATCGACCACAAGGGCAGCGGCGGGGCGGGATTTGATGTCGTCAAGCAGAACGATGCGGCCAATCATGGCTGTCTCCAGACGGGGTAGCCTGCGGCTTGCAGCAGGGCGGCGGTTTCGGCCAAAGGCAGGCCCACGATGCCGGTAAAACTGCCGGAAATCCACGGAATGAAGGCACCGGCAGCGCCCTGGATGCCATAGGCTCCCGCTTTGCCCTGCCAGTCGCCACCGGCAAGATAGCTGTTCAACTCGGCATCCGACAGGCGTTTCATCTTCACGGCAGAAACGCTTTCCCGCGTCCAGATCCGGTCGCCGCGCCGCACGGCGACAGCGGTGATGACCTGATGGCGACGCCCGCCAAGCGCGGTGAGAAACTCGGCCGCCTCGCCCGCATCGCGCGGCTTGCCAAGGATGCGGCGACCAAGCGCAACGGTGGTGTCAGCGGTCAGCACCACGTCATCCGGCCCACAGGCCACAGCCAGCGCCTTTTCACGCGCTACCCGCGCGCAATAGGGGCGCGGCAGTTCCGACCGCTTGGGGTCTTCGTCGATGTCAGGGGGCAGGATGGCGTCGGGGGTAATGCCAAGCTGCGCCAGAAGTTCCTTCCGGCGCGGGCTGGCCGATCCCAGAATCAGCCGCAACTTACTTGAAGCGATAGTTGATGCGGCCTTTGGACAGGTCATAGGGGGTCATTTCCACCTGAACCTTGTCGCCCGCCAGAACGCGGATGCGGTTCTTGCGCATCTTGCCTGCCATGACAGCGATCAGTTCATGGCCATTATCGAGTTCGACCTTGAATGTCGCGTTGGGCAGAAGTTCCTTAACGACACCGGGGAATTCGAGGATGTCTTCCTTGGCCATGGTCTCTCCAATAGAGTTTCGCCCGCGCAAGGCGCAGGCATTGGCGGGCATATGCGCCCAAAACGGGCGGTTTTCAAGGGGAAACTGCGAAAAGGCGGGGGCTGTTCGCAGACGGGCGCGGCCCTGCACGGCAAAGAGTAGGGTGCGTGATTTCACGCAGCCTGTCGGATCAGAGTTGGCGCATCCAGAACTGCAGCGGCTTTACCGTTTCGGCGGCATCGCCCAGATCTTTCCACGCAAATGCAGCCACCACCCCCGGCAAAGGCTCGTATCCCCTGCCCCGCCAGAATGCATCATTGGTGCGGGCGTTGGCAGGTTTGGCGGGGTGATCCGCCGGGCGCTGGACCGAGCAGAAGGCGACATGGCTGCGCCCCATGGCACGGGCGTGATCTTCGCGCAGGTCGATGAATCTATGGCCCAGCCCGATACCGCGATATTCGGGCAGCAGCACCGATTCCGCGCCGTAAAGGATCGTCTCCAGCGCCATGCCGCGCGCGGCAAAGGGGGCGGCGAATTCGGCGGCATGATCTTCCATCAGTGTCGAGGTTGACGCCCCCACCAGCCTGTCACCATCAAACGCCCCCACCAGCAGCGCGCCGGGATTGTCGCGGTAGGTGGCCAGATAGGCGCGCTCATAATCCAGCGTGCCGTCATAAAGATAGGGCCAGTCACGGAACACCGCGATACGAAGCGCCGCGACATGATCCAGCGCGGCCTCAAGCGCGGCTCCACGCAGGGCGCGGACTTCGATCATGCCGAGACCTGCGCGATCCAGTCGTTCAGGTTGTAAAAGGTGGTGATGCGGGAAATCTTGCCGTCTTTCAGATCAAAGAACGATCCGGCGGGCAGGATATAGGTCTGGCCTGCGGCCTCGGGCAGGCCGGGATCGGTTTTCAGATATTCCCCGTGGACCATGAATTCCGCGGCGGCGCGGGTGCCTGCCGCGTTCACGAAAATCTCGATGTCCTCAAGTCGCTCACGGTAGGAAACGCCCATATGGGCGCAGAATTCCGCGAACAGATCGCGCCCCCTGCGGATACCGCCCTCGTTGACGCGGTGCTCCACATCATCGGTCACGCAGGCCAGCATTCCGGCGGGATTTTCTGCGTTGAAAGCGGCATAATAGGCGGCGACTGTGCCGTGGGCGGCAGTTTGATCGGTGGTCTTGGTCATGGCGGGCCTTTGGCTTGGCCCCAACGCGGGACCATTTTTCATGCAGTTATATCAACGGGTTGGGGTTATGACTTTAACCCTTTGTCAACATTTGTCGCATGAAGGGCCGCAAAGGTCCACGTCGGTTTCGGCATATTCGGGCGATTTGCGACAGGCCGGGGAAGGGGACAAGGCCTGCGCCCTGCCCCCGAATTACCCCGATCCGCCGCGAAGACCCTAGGCCAGCGCCGCCTTGATCGAGACCGCAATCGGCGTGGTCGGGTGGCCGATCAGGCGCGACAGGGTGCGGCTTTCATCGAACAACGCCCCGCGCGAAGCGTGATCATCGCTGTCGGCCAGAATGGTGGCAAAGCCTTCGGGCAGGCCGAAGCCGGTCAAAATTCCTGCGTAGACGTCTTTGGGCAGGTTGTTGAAAGGAATATCACGGCCCACCTGACGCGAGACTTCGGCGGCGAAATCGGCCATGCTATGCGGCAGATCGCCTGCCAGCTCATAGGTCTTGCCCGCATGGGCCTCGTCGAGCGCCGCCACGGCAATCGCCTCGGCATAATCGGCGCGTGCAGCAGAGGCGATGCGCCCCTCACCAGACGCCCCGATCAGCGCACCATGCGCGACCGATCCGGCCAGCGATCCGGTGTAATTCTCGGTATACCAGCCGTTCCGCAGCAGCGTAACGGCAAGCCCCGACGTCTTCAGATATGCCTCGGTGGCGATATGATCGGCCGCCAGCAGCATCGGCGAGGCGTCGCCCTTCAGGATCGAGGTATAGATGATCCGGCCCACGCCCGCAGCCTTGGCGGCATCGATCACGGCCCGGTGCTGTCCGGCGCGATCATTGAAATCATTCGAGGAAATCAGCACCAGCGTTTTGATGCCGGCCAAAGCGGGGGCAAGGGTTTCCGCTTTGGTATAATCAAAGGCACGCACCGGCACCCCCAGATCGGCGGCGGGATTACGGGTAAGGGCCACAATCGCGGCCTCTGGTGCGCGGGCTTGCACGGCGGCAAGGGCAAGACGGCCCAACTGGCCCGTGGCTCCGGTGATGGCGATGGTCATGGGGATCTCCTGTTGCTGATGGCGCAGAGATACGCCTTTACTTATGAAAAGGAAGAACATACATTTTAGTAAGTATACCGCATTTTCGCACAAAGGCCTGACGATGAACGCAGGGATGCAATTTCCGCCCAATGTGCTGGCCGCCGAATGTCCGTCGCGGCAGGTGTTGAAACATCTGACCAGCCAATGGGGCGTGCTGGTTCTGCTGGCGCTGCAGGATGGCACGCAGCGTTTCTCGGCGTTGCGGCGGCGGGTGGGCGGGGTGTCGGAACGGATGCTGGCCCAGACCCTGCAAGTGCTGGAAGGCGACGGGCTGGTCCTGCGGGTGGCGCATCAGGTCGTCCCGCCCCATGTCGACTACTCCCTGACGCCACTGGGGGCTGAGGCCGCACAGCGCGTCGCCGATCTTACCGGCTGGATCGAAGCCAAGCTGCCCGAGATCCTTGCCGCGCAAGGTGCGTGACAAGCACGCACCCTACCCCGTTTCCTGCACGGCTTCACCTTGGCCAAATACTCCCGCCGGAGGCATCCTGCATATGCGGCAGGTGCCTCCGGCGGGAGTATTTGGGCCAAGATGAAATCCGAAGGGTAGGGTGCGTGGTCTCCACGCACCTTTGGCAGAGGCATCACAGAGTTGCTCAGCTTTTCGCGTCTTCGCTTTCGCTGGGCGGGCCGAAGCGGGCGATCATGCGGTCGCGGATCTGGTTGCGCGCCTGACGATAGGCAGCGAGTTTGGCCTCGCGCGTTTCACCAAGACCCGAGGGATCAAGGATCGGCCAGTATTCGACCTCGAGGTGGTAAAGCCGCGTCAGTTCCAGTGCCATGCGCTGGCTGGCGGGGGACAGGGCGATGATCAGGTCGAACTGGCCCAGATCGTCGCCCCATTCCTGCATCTCGTCAAAGGAGCGCGCGCGGTGGCGGGCGATCTCGATGCCGATTTCCTGACAGACGGCGATGGAAAAGCCGTCCACCTCCATATCATTCTTCACGCCCGCCGACTGGACATAGGCCCGCTGGCCGTAGAGCTTTTTCATCAGGCCTTCGGCCATGGGCGACCGGATGGCGTTATGATCGCAGCAAAACAGCACAGACTGCGGAAAAACGGCCACGGTTAACCCCAATGCAGGACGCAAATCAGGGTGAACAGGCGGCGCGCGGTGTCGATATCGACAGCGGCCTTGCCTTCAAGCCGTTCCTGCAGCACGCGGGCGCCTTCGTTGTGGATGCCGCGCCGCGCCATGTCGATGGCCTCGATCTGGGAGGGCGGCAGGCGTTTGACGGCCTCGAAATAGCTTTCGCAGATCTGGAAGTAGTCTTTGACCACCTGCCGGAACGGGCCAAGCGACAGGTGGAACTCGCCCACCTTCTGCGTGTCTTCGGTGGCGATGTCGAAGACCAGACGGCCCTCGCGGATGGCAAGGCCAAGGCGATACGGGCCTTGTGGCGTCGGGCGGTCTTCGCGCGTGGGCAGGCCGAAGGAGTTTTCTTCCAGCAGATCGAAGATGGCGACTTTGCGTTCCTGTTCGATCTCGGGCGTCGGGCGGGCAAGGCCGCGCTCGTCAATGTCGATGGCGCAGATGCGGTTGCTCATTCGGCCCCTCCGGTCAAACTTTCGCTGTTCAGACGGTCAAGCCGCGCACGCACGGAAAGCCCGTGCGCCTGAAGGCTTTCCGAGATCGCCAGCCGTTCCGCCGCAGGGCCGATGGCGGCAAGGGCGGCGGGCGTCATCTTGGCCAAAGTGGTGCGTTTGAGGAAGTCCATGACACTCAATCCCGAAGAAAACCGCGCCGAGCGTGCGGTGGGCAGCACATGGTTCGGCCCACCAACGTAATCGCCGATGGCTTCCGGAGTCCATGCCCCAAGGAAGATTGCGCCGGCATGGGTGATTTGGTGCGAGAGCGCGTCGGGGTCGGCGACACAAAGTTCCAGATGCTCGGGGGCGACGCGGTTCGACAGCCCCGCCGCCTCGGCCAGATCGCGCACCACGATCACCGCGCCATTGTCGCGCCAGCTTGCGCCTGCAATTTCGCGGCGTTCAAGCGTTTCCAGCCGCTTTTCCACCGCAGCCGTCACTGCCGCGCCAAAGGCGGCATCGTCGGTAATCAGGATGGACTGGGCCGAGGCATCATGTTCGGCCTGTGACAGCAGATCCAGCGCGATCCAGTCGGGATCATTGTCGCGGTCGGCGATCACCAGAATCTCGGAAGGGCCTGCGATCATGTCGATGCCCACGCGGCCAAAGACGCGGCGCTTGGCGGCGGCGACATAGGCGTTGCCGGGACCGGTGATTTTATCAACGGGTGCGATGGTTTCGGTGCCATAGGCCAAAGCCGCCACCGCCTGCGCGCCGCCGACACGGTAGATCACATCCACACCCGCAATCCGCGCCGCCAGCAGCACCAGCGGATTGACCACGCCGCCGGGGGTCGGGCAAGCGATCACCAGCCGCTGCACCCCTGCCACCTTGGCCGGAATCGCGTTCATCAGCACCGAGGACGGGTAAGACGCCGTTCCCCCCGGCACATACAACCCCGCCGCCGAAACAGGCGTCCAGCGCCAGCCCAGACGCGCACCGGCGGCGTCTTCCCACATCGCGTCTTCCGGCATCTGGCGCGCGTGATAGGTGCGGATGCGCGCCGCCGCCAGTTCCAGTGCCGCGCGATCTTCGGGCGAGACCTTGGCACATTCCGCCTCGATCTCGGCTGCCGAGAAGGCGAGCGTTGCAGGTGTAAGATCAAGGCGATCAAAACGGGAGGTAAGGGCAATCAGCGCAGTGTCACCTTCGGCACGCACCTGCGCGATGATGGCGGCAACGGCCTGATCGACATCTTCCGCCTCTTCGCGCTTCATCCCCAGAAGTGCTGCGAAACGGGGTTCGAAATCGGCATCTTGGGTGGACAGGAAAACGGGCATGATCGGGCCTCCGGTTATGCGCCCAGTCCTTAGCGGCTGCATCCGGTGCCTGCAAGAAGAAGGGAGGGGGCCAGCCCCCTCGCGCGTGCCGCGCTCACCCCCGGGATATTTTTGCGAAGAGGATGAGGAACGGGGTTTCATCTTGGCATAAATACTCCCGGCGGAGCCAAACGGAGACAAGCGGCCCTTGGGCCGCGTAGGCGACCTATGATAATGCGCGGAACGCGCGCCGCTGGATCACCGTTGTTGCAGGGATCAGGCGCCGAAATGCGAGAAGCGGTAGGGCGAGACGCCGTATTTCTTGCGGAAGCTTTTCGAGAAATGCGAGGCGCTGGCGTAACCGCAGGCAATCGCCACCTCGGTCACTTTCATGTCCGTCTCGGCCAGCAGGGCGCGGCCACGGGCAAGGCGCAGGTCGTTCATGTAGCGCACGGGTGTCACGTTCAGATAGCGCGAGAACAGCCGTTCGATCTGGCGGCGCGACAGCGACAGGTGGGCGGCGCAGGCGTCAAGATCGAAGTCTTCCTCGATATGCGCCTCGAGATAGGCGGCGGCCTGCAGCAGCTTGTCATGCCGCGTGCCAAGGCGGGCGGCAAGCGAGGTGGTCTGGTGGTCTGCCTCGTCGCGGCGGCGGGTCAGCAGGCACATGTTCATCACCTCTTGGCCCAAGGCAGGGCCAAAGCGGTCATTGATCAGTTTCAGCATCAGATCGGCGGCGGCGACGCCGCCGGCACAGCTCATCACGCGGTCATCGATGCAGAACACCTGCCGCGCGGGCTGCAGGTCGGGGTGGTTTTCGGCGAAGGCGTCGATATTGTCCCAATGCATGGTAAAACGGCGGCCCTTGAGGATACCCGCCTGCGCCAGCGCATAGGCCCCTGTGCAAAGCCCGCCCACAATACGCCCGCGCCGCCACAGGCTGCGAAGCCAATCGCCCAGCGCCACCGAGGCCTTGCCTTCCGGCTCCACCCCCGAGACCACAAGGATCAGCCCTTCGGGTTTGGCGTCGGACCATTTGCCATCGACCACAACCGGCACGCCGTTCGAGCAGGCCACCGGCAGGCCGTCATCCGACAGCACTTGCCAGCGGAACAGCACCTGCTGCGTCAACTGGTTCGCCATCCGCAGGGGTTCAATCGCGGAAGAAAACGCCAGCATGGTGAATTTCGGCAGCAAAACGAAGGTCACAGACAGGGGCTGCACCCCCACCGGGACTTTCACATGGGCCGAGCCTTTGGCCACATATTTCTGCTCATCCGACATATGGTCCCCCTGTTCGGGAAGCATAGCCGAAACCGCATCGATTTGCATCAGGTGCGAACGCCTGCGAAGCGGGTTTGCCAGTCGGCGCGTTCTTCGTCGGTGATCTTGCGGAACAGGTTTTCCGGCACGGCGAAGGGCTGGCCTGCGGGCAGGGCGCGCATCGCAGCCGAGATGTCCTCGGGCCATGTCCAGTCATCCGATCCCATCGCCGCCATCATCGTCGCGGCGGCGTCGGGGATGAAGGGGCGCGACAGGATCGCGTAGATGCGGATCAGGTTCAGCGCCAGCCGCACCATCGCCTGCGCGCGCTCGGGGTCGGTTTTCACGACGGTCCACGGGGCGGCTGATTGCAGGTATTCGTTGCCGATCACCCAGATCGCGCGCAACTCGGCGGCGGCCTTGCGGACCTCCATCGCCTCCATCAGCGCGGCGTAGTCCTTGATGCGCGCGCCTAGATCGGCGATCAGCGCGGTTTCCTGCGGACCGAACTCGCCCTCGGCCGGAACGGTGTTGCCGAATTTCGCGGTGGCGAATTTGGTGACGCGGGACACAAGGTTGCCCAGCACATCGGCCAGATCCTTGTTCACCGAGGCCTGAAAATTCTCCCATGTGAATTCGCTATCGGCGGATTCGGGGGCATGCGACAGAAGCCACCAGCGCCAGTAATCGGCGGGCAGGATCGACAGCGCCTGATCCATGAACACGCCGCGTCCTTGGGACGTGCTGAACTGGCCGCCGTCATAGTTCAGGTAGTTGAAGGATTTCAGGTAATCGACCAGCTTCCACGGCTCGGCTGATCCCAGAATGGTGGCGGGGAAAGACAGGGTGTGGAACGGCACGTTGTCCTTGCCCATGAACTGGTAATAGGTCACGTCCGAAGCGCCCTTGTCGGTGCGCCACCAGCGTTGCCACGCCTCATCGCCCAGACCATTGGCATCGGCCCATTCGGCGGTGCCTGCGATATATTCGATGGGGGCATCGAACCAGACGTAGAAGACCTTGCCCTCCATCCCCGGCCAAGGCTGATCGCCCTTTTTCACGGGGATGCCCCAGTGCAGGTCGCGGGTGATGCCACGGTCTTGCAGGCCGTCGCCATCGTTCAGCCATTTCTTGGCGATCGATGTCGTCAGGATCGGCCAGTCTTTTTTGGAGTCGATCCACGCCTCCAGCTTGTCACGAAGGCTGCGCTGGCGCAGGTAAAGATGCTTGGTTTCGCGCACTTCCAGATTGGTGGAACCGGAGATGGACGAGCGCGGGTTGATCAGGTCGGTCGGGTCAAGCTGCTTGGTGCATTCCTCGCACTGGTCGCCACGGGCCGAGGTGTTGCCGCAGTTCGGGCAGGTGCCGGTGATGTAGCGGTCGGGCAGAAAGCGGTTGTCGTCGATGGAGAACACCTGTTTTTCCGAGACTTCGGCGATCAGGCCGGCCTTGTCCAGCGCGCCTGCGAAATGCTGGGTCAGGGTGTGGTTGCGCTGGCTGGAGGAGCGCCCGAAATGGTCGAACGACAGCCGGAAGCCGCGCGCGATTTCGGCCTGCACGTCGTGCATTTCGGCGCAGTATTCGGCCACGGGCTTGCCCGCCTTGGCGGCGGCAAGTTCGGCGGGGGTGCCGTGTTCGTCGGTGGCGCAGATGAACATCACCTCATGCCCGCGGCCCCGCATATAGCGCGCGAACAGATCGGCGGGCAGTTGGCTGCCCACAAGGTTGCCCAGATGCTTGATCCCGTTGATGTAGGGGATGGCGGAGGTAATCAGAATCCGTGCCATGTCAGCGCCCTTTATGCCAGTTCGCGCCCCGTTTAACCCATGCAAAGCCCAAGGGCCAGACCGGGCGGCCCCCGCGACAGATCAAATCCGTCAGCGGTCGCGGAACCGCCCCAGCAGCTTGCCGATCAGGAACGAGGTGCGGGGTTCGTCCAGATAGGCGGTGCGCTGTTCGGGGGCGGGGCGGGTCCGCATCCGGCCAAGGCCAAAGACGATCAGCACGACATGCGCCAGAATGATCATGCCGAACATCGCGGATGCCCCGAAATACTCGATCAGCACCGAGGCCGCATAGGGGCTGGCAATCGCCCCCACCGCGTAAAGGAACATCAGCGCGGCCGAAAGTTCCACCCGTTCCAGCGGCGTGGCGTAATCATGGGCGTGGGCGGTGGCCACCGAATAGATCGGCAAGGTGGAAAAGCCGAAGGCCGCGATAGAGAGATAATTCACCCAAGCCCCCTGCCCCGACAGCGCCACCGTGGCCAGACAGGTCGCAATCGCCAGCAGCGACAAGCCCATCAGCACATGGCGGCGGTCGAACTTGTCGGCGGCCCAGCCCACCGGCACCTGTGCCAAAGCTCCGCCCAGCACGTAGGCTGCCAGAAATATCCCTATCTCGTTGGCAGTCAGACGCAACTCCAGCCCATACATCGGCCCGACCATACGGAAGGCCGCCCCCGTCACGCCCGAGACAATCACCCCCGCCGCCGCGAGGGGCGATTTCTGCCATGCCATCGCAGGACGCAGGCGCGGCGCTTCGGGGGTTTCGGGCGGCTCGGCCTTGGTCAGCGTCAAGGGGAACAGCGCCGCACAAAGTAGCAGCGCCAGCAGGTTATAGGACACATACGACCCCGGCGTCAGCACGCCGATCACCAGTTGGGCCGCCAGCGATCCGGTGATGTCGACCACGCGATACACCCCCATCGCGCGGCCCCGCGTCTCGTTGGTGACCTTCGATTGCAGCCACGCCTCGATGATGGTGTAAGCCCCGGCTACGCATAGACCCGAGGCCATCCGCATGATCCCCCATGCAATCGGATCGATCACCAGCATATGCGCCAGAATCCCGATGGTGCCTGCGGCGACAAAGGCGGCAAAGGCGCGGGAATGGCCGACCTCGCCCATCAGGCGCGGCGCCCACCAGCAGCCGATGAAAAAGCCGAAGAAATGTGCCGAGCCGATCAGCCCGATCTCGGATTTCGAAAAGCCCAAGGCCGCCCCCGAAAGCGCATCCAGCGGCGCGACGCCCCCCGCCCCCAGTTGCAGCAGGATTACCGACAGGAACAGGGCGGCAAAGGAAATCAGCAGGCGCATGGTGGCTCCGGTCTGGATAGCGCAGATGTTGCCGGAATTTGTGACCGCGTAAAGCGGCAGGCCGCATTTTGTCAGGATCAGGTGTCGCCTTTGGGCAATTTCGCGGGCGCTTGGGGCGGACGCAGGTGGGCGGCGCGGTTAGCCTCTGGCCAGAACACAAGGATGGCCCGCATGACCCATAGCCCCAAAACCATCGGCGAGATTTCTTTCTGGTATGCCGATATCGGCAAGCCCGCCCGCCGCGCGCCGCTGGCGGGGGATACGGTGGCGGATGTCTGCATTGTGGGGGCGGGCTATACCGGGCTTTGGACGGCCTATTATCTGAAACAGGCCAATCCGGCGCTGCGGGTGGTGGTGGTCGAAAAGGAATTCGCCGGTTTTGGAGCCTCGGGGCGGAACGGCGGATGGCTGTCGGGCAGCTTTGCGTGGAACCATGCCCGCTATGCCAAGGACAGTTCCGAATCCGCCGTGCGCGACATGGTGCAGGCGATGAATGGCACGGTGGACGAGGTGATCCGGGTGGCGGACCTTGAGGGCATCGAGGCCGATATCCTGCGGACGGATGAGCTGATGGTCGCCACCAACCGCGCGCAAGAGGTGCGGATGGCCGCCGAGGTGCGGCATCGTCAGCACTGGGGCGAAGAGACCCGCGTGTATCAGATCGGCGCGGAGGCAGCGCGCGCACGGGTGAACATTCCCGGTGTGCGCGGCGGCATGGTGGTGTCGAATGTCGCGCGGGTGCAGCCGGCCAAACTGGTGCGCGGGCTGGCGATGGCGGTGGAACGGCTGGGCGTGCAGATCGCGGAAAGCACCGAAGTGACGGCGATTTCGGCGGGCCGCGTTACGACCAAATGCGGCACGGTCACCGCCCCGATCATCCTGCGCTGCACCGAGGGCTTTACCGCTACCCTGCCGGGAACCAAGCGCGACTGGTTGCCGCTGAACTCGGCCCAGATCGCAACCGAGCCTTTGCCCGAAAGCGTCTGGGCGCAGATCGGCTGGCAAGGCCATGAGATCTTTGGTGATTTCAACAACGCCTATTGCTATTGCCAGCGCACCCGCGAGGGCCGCATCACCGTGGGCGCGCGCGGGGTGCCGTATCGCTTTGGCTCGGCGGTGGATGCCGCAGGCACGCCGGACAGCGAAACCATCCGCAGGCTGACGGCGATCCTGCACCGGCATTTCCCTGCCACCATCCCCCACCGCATCGATCATGCATGGTGCGGTGTGCTGGGCGTGCCACGCGACTGGTGCGCCACTGTGGGGCTTGACCGCGCCACGGGTCTGGGCTGGGCGGGCGGCTATGTGGGTGTGGGGGTATCCACGTCAAACCTTGCGGGCCGCACGCTGGCCGATCTGGCCTTGGGCCGCGATACGGGGCTGACCGGTCTGCCTTGGGTCAACCGCAAGGTCCGCCCGTGGGAGCCGGAACCGCTGCGCTGGCTGGGGGTTCACGGCATGTATGGCTTGCTGAACATCGCCGACCGCCGTGAGGCGCGGCTGGATATTCCGCCCTCGCGCATCGCGGCGTTTGGCAACTGGCTGACAGGGCGCTGACCGCCGCCGGCTTTCATCTTGGGCCAAATATCTGCATAGAAAGGGTGGCCCTGCTATCGCGGCGCCCTGAAGGCCTGCCCTTTGCAGATCGTCCCCTGCCACATCGCGGATTGTGGCAGGGCGCGTTTCATCCCATCCGTCCCGCCTTTCGCGGTCTGGTTGGGCGGAGCCTAGCGCAGATCGGGGGGCAGCAGGGCTTCGGGCAGGTTCTGGTAGGACACAGGCCGCAACCAGCGCCGGATCGACAGGGTGCCGACCGAGGTCGCGCCGAAGTTGGTCGAGGCCGGATAGGGGCCGCCATGCACCATCGCATCGCAGACCTCGACCCCCGTGGGGAAGCCGTTGGCCAGCACACGGCCCGCCTTGCGCTCCAGCACCGGCAGCAGGGTTGCGGCAAGGTCATGGTCGCCCGCATCGACATGCAGCGTGCAGGTCAACTGGCCTTCAAGGCTATGGGCCACCGCCAGCATTTGCGCCTCATCACGCACCCGCACGATCAGACCCAGCGGGCCGAACACCTCATGTCCCAAGGCCGGATTGGCCAGCCAGTCATCACCCGAAACGCTGTAAAGATAGGGCGAGGCTTGGCGGTCCTGCGCGCCTGCGGCCAGCAGGGTTTGCACGCCCTGCCCTGCGGCAATGCGGTCACGCCCTTCGCGGTAGGCAGCGGCGATGCCGTCGGTCAGCATGGTTTGCGGCCCGATCAGGGCAAGCGCGTCATGGGCGGCTGCGGTGAAGGCGTCAGTTTCGGGGCAGTCCAGCGCGACGATGATGCCCGGATTGGTGCAGAACTGGCCCGCGCCCATCGTCAGGCTGGCAGCCCAGCCAGCGGCGATCTGGGCGGCGCGGTTGGTCAGTGCATCGGGCAGCAGGAACACGGGGTTCACGGAGCCAAGCTCGCCAAAGAAGGGGATCGGATCGGGGCGCTGCGCGCAAAGATCAAACAATGCGCGGCCCCCGCCAAGGCTGCCGGTAAAGCCCACGGCGCGGATCAGCGGGTGCTGCACAAGGGATTCGCCCACATCGCGTTTGCCGCCCTGAACAAGGCTGAACACGCCCACGGGCATATTGCAGGCATGGATAGCGGCCAGCACAGCCTGCGCCACGATCTCGCCCGTGCCGGGATGGGCGGAGTGGCCCTTGACGACCACAGGGCAACCAGCGGCCAAGGCGCTGGCGGTATCGCCGCCCGCAACCGAGAAGGCGAGCGGGAAGTTTGACGCCCCGAACACCGCCACAGGGCCGATCGGGCGCTGGATCATGCGGATTTCGGGACGCGGCAGCGGCTTGCGGTCGGGCAAGGCGGCGTCGATGCGACAATCGAGATGGGCCTTGTCGCGGATATGCGCTGCGAACAGGCGCAACTGGCCGGTGGTGCGGCCCCGCTCGCCCTCAAGACGTGCGGCGGGAAGGCCGGTTTCCTGTGTGCCGATCTCGGTGATCTCGGCGCCACGGGCGTCGATTTCGGTGGCGATCCGGTCAAGGAAATTGGCACGTTGGTCGCGCGTGGTGGCGGCATAGGCGGGGAAAGCGGCCTCGGCGGCGCGGACTGCGGCATCGATATGGGCGGGGGTGCCGACCGAGAACGCATAAGATGGCCCATGCGCGGGCGAGGACAGGAAGGTTGCGGTATTGGCGATCAAGTCGCCTGCGATCAGGTGGTGTCCGGTCAGCATAGGTTGGTTCCTTTTCAAAGGGCGGAGGGGGTTTCACACCCCCTGCGCCCCATCGTTCCGATGGGACGCTCCCCCGTGGAGTATTTAGGCCAAGATGAAGCCTAGAAGTGGAAGGCTTCGGTCACGTCGCGGCGACCCAAGGTCAGCGCGTCGGCAACATGGGTCATGGGCGCAAGGTCTACATCCGATCTGCGGTCACGGACAAGGGTGGCCATATGGGCGTAAAGATTGGGATATTCGCGGTCAGGGCCGCTGGAGGCAAGGCCGTCGCTGGTGGACAGTTGCGAGCCGCCCATGTGCAGCGTGAGGCTGCCTGAGGTGGTTTCCACAACAATATCCCACGTTTGCGGGCCTTCCTGACGCCAGTCGAAATCGGCGGTCACATTGCCCGAGAAGGCCAGCGCCGCCGCAATCGGGGTCTGGCGGTTTTCGGGGAAGGTCAGGGTTGCGGAGGTCAGATGCACCGGCGCGGGCAGGATTTCCGTCAGGATCGACAGAGCGTTGATGCCGGGATCGAACACGCCCATGCCGCCCGGTTCAAACACCCAGTCCTGACCGGGGTGCCATTTGCGCACATCTTCGCGCCATGTGATACGCGCGCGGGTCACGGTTTTATCCGCCAGCCACGCCTTTGCAGGGGCCACGCCATGCGCCATCCGGCTGTGCCATGTGGCGTAAAGCGTGAGGTTGTTGGCGGCGGCAAGGGCGGTCAGGGCATGCACCTCGGCCAAGGTCGCGCCGGGGGGTTTTTCCAGCATGACGTGGCGGCCCGCCTTCAGCGCAGCCTCGGCATAGGCAAAGCGCGGCACCGGCGGCATACACAGGGAAACCGTGCCAATGTCGGGCCGCGCGGCCAGCATTGCGGCAAAATCGGTATAGCTTTCAATGCCATCGACCGAGCCTGCGCGCGAGACGGTGGCGGCCAGCTCCCAGTCGGGGCTGGCGGCAAGGGCCGGAACATGCTGATCCCGCGCGATCTTGCCGATGCCGACGAGGGCGATCTTCTGCCGTGCCATCAATGCGAGTCCTTGCCTACCGGATTGCCGCGCGATCCTTTCAGGAAATCGAGGTCGGCACCGGTATCGGCGCCTTGCACATGCTGCTGGTGCAGCCATGCATAGCCGCCTTCGGGACGGATATGGCTGGGCTGCCATTTCGACAGCCGCTCTGCCAGTTCATCGTCGGAAATATCCAGATGCAGGCGGCGGTTCGGCACGTCGAGTTCAATGAAATCGCCGTTCTGCACCACGGCCAGTGGGCCACCGGCAGCGGCCTCGGGCGAAGTGTGCAGCACAACCGTGCCATAGGCGGTGCCGGACATGCGCGCATCGGAAATGCGCACCATATCGGTGATGCCTTTGCGCAGCACTTTCGGCGGCAGGCCCATGTTGCCCACTTCGGCCATGCCCGGATAGCCCTTGGGACCGCAGTTTTTCAGCACCATGACGCAGGTTTCGTCGATATCAAGCGCCTCGTCGTTGATCTTGGCCTTGTAGTCGTCGATGTCTTCAAACACCACGGCGCGGCCACGGTGGGTCATCAGGGCGGGGGTCGCTGCCGAAGGTTTCAGCACCGCGCCCTTGGGGGCAAGGTTGCCCTTGACCACCACCACGCCGCCCGATTTCGCCAGCGCCTTGTCGGCGGGCAGGATCACGTCTTCGTTATGGTTCACCACGTCCTTGACCTGATCCCAAGCGGTTTCGCCGGATACGGTCAGCGCGTCCTTGTTCAAAAGCCCCGCTTCGCCCAAGCGTTTGATGACGACGGGCAGGCCGCCTGCGTAGAAGAATTCCTCCATCAGGTATTTGCCCGACGGCATCAGGTTGACGATTGTCGGCACGTCGCGGCCACAGCGATCCCAGTCGTCCAGCGTCAGATCGACGCCAACGCGGCCTGCGATGGCAAGAAGGTGGATCACGGCATTGGTGGAACCGCCAATGGCGGCATTGGTGCGGATGGCGTTCTCAAACGCTTCTTTCTTCAGGATATCAGAGGGTTTCAGATCATCCTTCACCATCTGCACGATGCGACGGCCCGTCAGTTGCGCCATCACGCGGCGGCGGGAGTCCACCGCCGGAATGGCGGCATTGCCGGAAAGCGCCATGCCCAATGCCTCGGCCATGCTGGCCATCGTGCTTGCGGTGCCCATGGTGTTGCAGGAGCCGGGGCTGCGCGACATCGACGCCTCGGCCTCGACGAATTCTTCCTTCGTCATGGTGCCAGCCTTCACGGCCTCGGAGAATTTCCACAGATGGGTGCCGGACCCGACCCGTTCATTCTTGTAATAGCCGTTCAGCATCGGCCCGCCGGTGACGATGATCGACGGCAGGTCGGTGCTGGCCGCCGCCATCAGCAGGCTGGGCGTGGTTTTATCGCAGCCGACCAGCAGCACACAGCCATCCATCGGCTGGCCGCGCATCTGCTCTTCCACCGCCATCGCAGCCAGATTGCGGAACATCATCGCGGTGGGGCGGAAGGCGGATTCGGAGGTGGAGAACACCGGCACTTCGACCGGAAAACCGCCCGCCTCGTAAATCCCGTTCTTCACCCGCTGCGCCAGATCGTTCAGATGCGCGTTGCAGGGCGTCAGTTCCGACCATGTGTTCAGGATGCCGATCACGGGGCGGCCATCGAACAGGTCGGGCGGGAAGCCTTGGTTCTTCATCCAGCCGCGATGGTAGATGTTGTCTTTTGACGTGCCACCGAACCACTCTTGCGAGCGCAGTTTGCGGGGCCATGCGGCGGGTTTGAAGGTCATTTCGTCCTCACAGGGCTTTGACGGAAGTGGCGGCAGCGGTGGCAGGCAGCACCGCCAGCGGGTTTTTCAGGGTAAGGCCAAAGGGCGCGGCCTCGATCTCGAACACATCACCGGCTTGGGGCGTGATGCCATCGGCAAAGGACAGGGTAGCCGTGCCGAACATATGCACATGCAGATCGCCGGGGGTGCGGAACACGTCATATTTGAAGTGATGGTGTTCCAGATTGGCGTAGGTATGGGACATGTTCGCCTCACCCGAGAGGAAGGGCTTTTCCCAGATCACCGCACCATCGCGGCGGATGCGGCTTGTGCCGCGGATGTCGGCGGGCAGATCACCCACCAGAATCTCGGGACCAAAGGAGGCGGGGCGCAGTTTGGAATGGGCAAGGAACAGATAGTTGATCCGTTCCGTCACATGGTCGGAAAATTCATTCGCCAAGGCCCAGCCGATGCGGAAGGGGGTGCCATCGGGACCGATGATGTAGATGCCCGCGATTTCAGGCTCTTCGCCGCCATCCAGCGCGAAAGCGGGCGAGGTCAAGGCCGCACCATGCGGCACGGCGGCGTGGCCGTTGCCCTTGTAGAACCATTCGGGCTGCACACCGATGGCGCCTGCCTCGGGGCGGCCGCCCTCAAGCCCCATGCGGAACATCTTCATGCTGTCCGACAGGGACTCGGTGCCTTCCAGTTTGGTATGCATCGCATCGCGCGCCGCAGCCGATCCCAGATGCGTCAGGCCGGTGCCGGTCAGGTGCATATGGGTCGGATCGGGATGGCTGACGGGAAGGGTCAGTCGGCCCTCCTCGGCCAGCCGCGCCAGATCGACCGCCTGCCCCAGCCCGTGCGCGGCAATCACTGCCGACAGGCTGCTACCCTTGGCAATCGCCTCTTGCGCCAAGGCATAGGTGCTGGCGGCGCCCTTGACGATGGCAGCCTCGGAGCCTTCGCGCAGCACGACGGCCAGACTGCCATCTTCCTGAATGATTTGCGAGATCAGCATCATAGCCTCATTTATTCTTGTTGTAGACGTCGAAGATCACGGCGGCCAGCAGCACCAGCCCCTTGATCACCTGTTGATAGTCGATGCCGATGCCAAGGATGGACATGCCGTTGTTCATCACGCCCATGATCAGCGCACCGACCACCACGCCGATGATCTTGCCAACCCCGCCCGACATCGACGCGCCGCCAATGAACACAGCCGCGATCACGTCCAGCTCGAACCCGCCGCCCGCCTTGGGGGTGGAAGAGTTCAGGCGCGCCGCCACGATCATCCCCGCCAGTGCCGCCAGAACGCCCATGTTGCAGAAGGTCAGGAACACCAGCCGATCAGTCTTGATCCCCGACAATTTGGCGGCCTTTTCATTGCCGCCCAGCGCGTAGATGCGGCGGCCCGTGGTCGTGTTCTCGGTGAAGAAGGCGTAAAGCACGGTCAGGATCGACAGGATCACCACCACGTTGGGCAGGCCACGGAACGAGGCCAGCTTGTAGCCCACGAACATCAGCGCCGCCGCCACAACCGCATTGCGGATGGCAAAGATCACCATCGGTTCGGGTTCGATCCCGAATTCGGCATCACGGTTGCGGGCGCGCCAGCCCAGCCAGATCACCACCGCCGCCGCCAGCGCCACCACCACAATCGCGGTGACGTTGGGTTTGCCGACGGCGAACAGGTCGGGGATAAAGCCGGTCGAAAGCGACTGGAAGGTTTTCGGGAAGGGACCGATGTTCTGGCCGTTCAGCAGCCAAAGTGTCAGGCCACGAAACACCAGCATGCCCGCAAGTGTGACGATGAAGGACGGGATGCGCCAATAGGCGATCCAGTAGCCCTGTGCGGCCCCGATGACAAAGCCCACCAGAAGGCAGGTCGGCACCACGGCGATCACGGGCCAATCAAGGTTCACCGTCAGCACGGCGGCCACAGCCCCCGTAAAGCCCACGACCGATCCGACAGACAGGTCGATATGCCCCGCCACGATCACCAGAAGCATCCCCAGCGCCATGATGATGACGTAAGAGTTTTGCAGGAACAGGTTGGTGATGTTCTGCGCCGACAGGAAATCGACATCCAGCACCACCTTCACGATGATGGTGAAGAAGGCGACAATGGCGACCAGCGCCATCATCATCCCGTTTTCGCGCAGATGCCCGCCCAGATGCGCGCCAATACCCTTTTTCTCTGCCATCATGCTGCCTTTCCACTGTCTTTCAGGATAAGCGCCATGATGCGCTCTTGACTGGCCTCGGCGCGGGAAAGTTCGCCCACGATCCGGCCCTCGTTCATCACATAGATGCGGTCGCACATGCCCAACAACTCGGGCATCTCGGAACTGATCATCACCACCCCGCGCCCTTGGGCGGCAAGGTCGTTCATGATCGAGTAGATTTCGAACTTGGCACCCACATCGATACCGCGGGTGGGTTCATCAAGGATCAGCACTTGCGGATCGGTGAAGAGCCACTTCGACAGCACCACCTTTTGCTGGTTGCCGCCCGACAGGTTCACCACCTTCTGGAACACGCCCGGCGTTCGGATCGCCATGGCGCTGCGATAGCCTTCGGCCACTTGCGTCTCGCGCCGCTTGTCCAGCACGCCGCGCTTTGACACACCCATCAGGTTGGCCAGCGTGATATTGCGCACGATGGGTTCGTCCAGCACAAGGCCCAGCGCCTTGCGGTCTTCGGTGACATAGGACAGGCCCGCCGAGACGGCCTTGGCCACGGTCGAGGTATCCACCGGTTTGCCACCCACTTTGACGCTGCCGGAAATGTTGGTGCCATAGCTGTGGCCGAACAGGCTCATCGCAAGTTCGGTGCGCCCTGCCCCCATGAGGCCAGCGATGCCGACAATCTCGCCCTTTGCCACGGTGAAACCCGCGTCGCGGATCATCTGGCGGCCCTTTTGTTCAGGGTGCCAGACGTTCCAGCCGGATACTTCCAGCAAGGTTTCGCCAATGTCGGGCGTGCGGTCAGGATAGCGGTGCGCCATGTCGCGGCCCACCATATCGCGGATGATGCGGTCTTCGGTGATTTCGGCGCGGGTCAGGGTGGAAACCGACGCCCCATCGCGGATGATGGTGATGCGGTCGGCCACCCGATTGATTTCGTTCAGCTTATGGGAAATCAGGATAGAGGTGATCCCCTGCGCCTTCAGCTCTAGCAGCAGGTCCAGCAGCTTCTGGCTGTCATTTTCCTGCAAGGCGGCGGTCGGCTCGTCAAGGATCAGCAGGCGCACATCCTTGGCCAGCGCCTTGGCAATCTCGATCAGTTGCTGCTTGCCGACACCCAGCTTTTCCACCTTGGTGGTCGGGGCCTCGGCCAGACCAACCTTGGCCAGCAAAGTTTCGGTTTTCTGGAAGGTTTGCGGCCAGTTGATCACGCCGTTCTTCGCCACCTCGTTGCCCAAGAAAAGGTTTTCAGCAATCGACAGCAGCGGCACCAAGGCCAGTTCCTGATGGATGATGATGATGCCCTTCGCCTCGGAATCCGAGATCGAGCGGTTCATCAGGGTGGCCCCGTCATACAGGATTTCGCCCTCATACGATCCATGCGGATAGATGCCCGACAGCACCTTCATCAGGGTGGATTTCCCGGCCCCGTTCTCGCCGCAGATCGCGTGAATCTCGCCAGCCTCGACCTGCAGGTTCACATGGTCCAGCGCGCGGACGCCCGGGAAGACCTTGCTGATCCCGCGCATCTCCAGAAGTGTGGTCATTGCGTTTCCCCCCGCACTTACCCCGCAAAATGAACCGGCCCGCCGTCGGGAGCAATGACGGCGGGCCGGTCAGAGATCAGCTTACTTCAGTTGATCTGCGGTGTAATAGCCCGAACCCACAAGGATTTCTTCGTAGTTCGAAGCATCGACCGGCTGCGAGGCCAGCAGGTAGGACGGCACAACCTTGACGCCGTTGTCATAGGTGGCGGTGTCGTTGATTTCCGGCTCACCGCCCGACAGGATCGCATCGACCATCTTCACGGTGACGCCAGCAAGGTTGCGGGTGTCCTTGAAGATCGAGGAATACTGCTCGCCCGCGATGATCGACTTGATCGACGGCACTTCGCAGTCCTGACCGGTGACGATCGGCATCTTCAGATCGCCCGAGCCATAGCCCACGCCTTTGACCGACGACAGGATGCCGATGGAAAGGCCATCATAGGGCGACAGCGCGCCGTGCAGAACCTTGTCGCCGTAGTTGGCCGACAGCAGGTTATCCATGCGCGCCTGTGCCACAGCACCATCCCAACGCAGCGTGCCGACAACATCCATGCCCGCCTGACCCGACGGAATGGCGATATCGCCTGCGTCGATCATCGGCTGCAGCACCGACATCGCGCCGTTGTAGAAGAAGAATGCGTTGTTGTCGTCGGGCGAGCCGCCGAACAGTTCGACGTTCCACGGCTTGGCATCGGGGAAGTTGGCCTTCAGGCCAGCCACCAGCGATTCCGCCTGCTGCACACCGACTTTGAAGTTGTCGAAGGTGGCATAGTAGTCAACCGAGCCAGAGTCGCGGATCAGGCGGTCATAGGCGATGACCTTGATGCCAGCCGCAGCGGCGTTGTCCAGCGCGTTCGACAGCGTGGTGCCGTCGATGGCGGCAATCACCAGAACCTTGACGCCCTTGGTGATCATGTTCTCGATCTGGGCCAACTGGTTCGGGATGTCATCCTCTGCGTATTGCAGGTCGGTGCCGTAACCGGCAGCGGTGAACTGTGCCACCATCGACTCGCCGTCCGAAATCCAACGGGCCGAGGATTTGGTGGGCATCGAAATGCCGATGGTGCCTTTGTCCTGCGCGAACATCGGCGCGCCCAGCGCAGAAACCGAAGCAGCCGCCGTCAGCGCCAGAAGCGCACGTCTGGAAATTTGCATTGTAGTCCTCCCATGGTCGCCCGAAGGCGCAATCCGTCTAAATCTTTGCAGCCTCGGAGCTTGACGCCCCTATCCCTGCCGCAGCGCGAGAGTTGCAAGTTCGGGGTATTACCGTCAAATTATGTTATTGCATGATTACATATCGGATTTGCTATGCCACATCGCAAGAATCCTGACTTTCTGCTGCAAAAGGGGCTTAAGATCAGCCATTTGCGGATGATGGCGGCCTTTGCCGAAACAGGCCAGATCGGGGCTGCGGCGCAGGCGTTGGGAATCACCCAGCCTGCCGCCTCGCGCCTTTTGGCCGAGATCGAACGCATCGCGGGCGTGCCGGTGCATATCCGGTCGGGGCGCGGCGTGTCTTTGACCGAAGCGGGGCAAGTGCTGGCGCGGCGTGCGGGGCGGGTGCTGCTGGAGATGCGCGATGCGGGGCGCGAATTGGCGGAAACCGGCGCGGGCGGGCTGGGGCGGGTGGGGATTGGGGCTGTGACCGCGCCCGCGCTGGATATCGTGCTGCCCACGCTTCGCACCGCGCGGCTGTCGCATCCCGGTATTCAGGCCGAGGTGGTGGTGGCCAGTTCCGACATCCTGTGCGCGCAACTGCTGTCGGGGCGGATCGATTTTGCCATCGGGCGGATTCCGGTGGGCGTGGATGCCAGCCAGTTCGAGGGCCGCGTGATCGCGCCGGAGCCTGTGGCGCTGCTGGTGCGAAAGGGCCATCGCTTTGCCGGTGCCACCCCCGACAGCCCCGCCGATCTGATGCAATATGATTGGGTGATGCCCGACAAGGATATTCCCATCGGTGCCGCCGTTCTGGCGCGGTTGCGGGAATTGGGCTTGCCCGCGCCGCAGCAACGGCTTTCAACAGCCTCTTTTCTGCTGACGCTGGCGCTGTTGCAGCAATCCAACTCGATAGCGCCGCTGGCGCAGGCGGTGGCGGACCAGTTTGCCACAGCCCCGGATGCGCCCTTTGGCTGCATCAACATCGATCTGGGGATCATGGTGGCCCCCTATAGCCTGTTGACCCGCCGCGACGCCGAATTGCCCCCCGCCGCGCGCACGATTCTGGGCATGATCACCCGCCAGATCGAGGCGGCACAGCCTGCGCCAGTTGCGCGTTGATCGGGCGGATCTGCGTGTAAAGCTGCTTCCAGATCGCAAAGCGGGTATCGGCCAAGGCGGCGGCCTTCGGATCGGGCTGGAACACGCGGTCTGTCAGCACCAACGCGCCCGCCGCCTGTGCCAGACCGGACATGGCACCGCAGCCCACCCCTGCCATGACCGCAGCCCCCAAGGCACCGGGATCGCGGCCCTGAACCCGCACCAGAGCGCGGTTCAGCACATCGGCGCGGATCTGGCACCAGTGGTCCGAGACCGCCCCGCCGCCGCCGGTCCTGATCTCGGATGGCACCACCCCGCCGGACCGTTGCAACGCCTCGAATGCCAGACGCGCGGAAAAGGCCACGCCCTCCAGCACGGCGGCGGTCAGTTCGGCAGGTCCGGTGGCCCCCGTCAGACCCGCAAAGGTGCCGCGCGCGGTTGCATCCCACAGAGGCGCGCGCTCGCCCTGCAAATGCGGCAGGAACAGCGGCGATGTGGCGGTGATATCGGCGGCCAGCGCGCAAAGGGTGGGTGCCTCCCGCCCCAAGAGCCGCGCCACCCAATCAAGCGAGGCCCCGCCCGCCTGCGTCGGCCCCGCATGCAGCGTAATGCCCGCCCAGTTCGGAAAGGTAATCACCCCCGGCTCGGGGTTCAGGGTGGAAGAAATCAGCCCCAGCACCTCGGAGGTGCCGGACAGATACATCGCCTGCCCCTGCCCCGCGACGCCAAGGCCGAACAGGCTGGCCCAGGCATCCATCATCCCCAGCACCACGGGCGTTCCGGCAAAGGGCAGGCCTTGCGATATATGCCCCACCACCGACAGCGGATCAGCCAAGGGCGCAAGCCGCGCCGCCGCCCCCTCCATCCGCGCAATCAGCGCCTTGGCATAGCGCAGATCGGGACCAACCAGCCCCACGGCAGAGATCGGATCGGCCACCACCGCCCCCGTCAACCGTGCCAGCAGAAAATCGCGCGGCAGCATGACATGGGCGGTTTTGGCCCAGAGATCGGGCCGCACCGCCGCCATCCAGCCCATCCGCGCCAGCGCGTGACTGGCATCGACCGGAATCGGCGCGCCCAGCCATGCAATCTTGTCGTCGGGGCTGATCCCTGCCTCGATCTCGGCCCCCGCAATACCGGCACGCCCGTCTTGCCACACAATCGCCGGATGCAGCACGTTCAAGGTCGGATCGACAAAAACATGGGTATTGACCTGACTGGTCAGGCAGATCGCCTGCGCCGGCCCACCCTGCGCGGCAAACCGCTCCAAAGCCTGAATGACCAGCCGCAGCCAATCTTCGGGGTCTTGCTCCACCCAGCCGGGTGCGGGGTGCTGCGTGGGGTAAGATGCTGCAAACTCGGCCAATCTTGTGCCTTTGGTGTCGATCATCACCGCCTTGACCGAGGTGGTCCCGACATCAATCCCGATCAGCCGCCCCATCGCCCTGCCCCCTTGATAAACCTCTGGACGTCGCCAGACTGGCCTGCCAATCATTGCCCCGCAAGGGTCCACAGCGACAGGGGGAGTTTGGGGATGGCTTTGGAATTTACACGGCGTGAACTGGGGCGCGGTTTCGGGCGGGCTTTGGTGCTGGCGGCAGGCTTTGCGGCCATGGGCGCAGGCGCTGCTTGGGCGCAGGGCGAGAAGATTGCGGTGATCACGCCCTATCTGGCCCAACCCGGCACGCAGTTCTATGTCGAAAGCTTTCAGGCCCGTGCCAAGGAACTGGGCTGGGAAGTCAATGTGATCGACACCGCAGGCGATGTGGCCGCCGTCATCAGCCGGATGGAGGATGTGGTGGCGCAAGGCGTCAATGCCATCGTGCTGAACGTCGATCCGGCGCAGGTGGGCGCAGGGCTTGATGCGGCAGCGGCGGCGAATATTCCGGTGTTCGGCATGGATGCGGGGGCCGATCCGCGCATCAAGGCCAATATCACCTCGAACGGCTATGCGATGGCGGCGGAAACCTCGGTCTATGTGGCCAACCGCATCGGTGGCGCGGGCAATGTGGTGATGTTCACCTTTGACGCCTTCCCGCCCGTGCAGGTGCGCGGCGCGGTGGCGGATGCGGTCTTTGCCAATCATCCCGACATCAAGGTGCTGGACCGGATCACCCCCGATGTCTCGGACGGCGGCATTGCCGACAGCCGTGCCAAGATGGAGGCAATTCTGGCCGCCAACCCCGAACCGGGCAGCATCAAGGCCGTCTGGGCGGCATGGGACCAGCCTGCGCTTGGCGCTTTGCAGGCGATCGAGGCTGCGGGCCGTCAGGGCGAAGGCATCGTGATCACCGGCATCGACGCCAACCCCCAGGCGCGCGAGGCGATTGCGGCGGGTGGCAATTTCGAGGCTTCGGTCGCGCAGGACTTTGCAGGGATTGGTGCGACGACCGCCGACACCGTAGCGCGGGTCTTGGGCGGGGAAACCCTGCGCTCGGGCGTGATCTATGTGCCGACCAAGCTGATTACTTCGGCCAACGCGGCGGAATAAGGATCGTGGCGGGGCCGTGGCGCGCATGGCCCCGCATCTTCGGGATTTATCAATGCCACGGCTGACACTTTCCGGCCTGACAAAGGCTTACGGGCCTGCCTGCGCGCTGGACGGGGCTGCGCTGGACCTGAGGGGCGGCGAGGTTCACGCCCTGATGGGCGAGAATGGCGCGGGCAAAAGCACGCTGATCCGTATTCTGGCGGGGCTGGAGCGGGCGGATGGCGGCACCTTGCTTATGAACGATGCGCCCTTGCGGCTGGGCAGTCCTGCGGCGGCCAAGGCTGCGGGCTTTCGCTTTTTGCATCAGGAATTGCAGGTGGTTCCCGGCCTTTCAGTGGCCGAGAATATGCACCTGTCGCGCCCCTACCCGCTGCGGTTCGGCCTTGTGAACTGGCGGGCGCTGGCGGCGGCGGCGCAAGGGGCGCTGGTCCGTCTGGGCGTCAGCCATATCGCCCCGCGCGCGCCGATGTCGGCGCTTGGTCCGGGGGATCAGATGCTGGTGCGGATCGCGGCGACCCTGCTTCCCGAGGATGGCCCTGCCCCTTGGGCCTACGTGATGGACGAACCCACCGCCGCCCTGACGGGGGCCGAGGCTGCACGGCTGTTTGACGCCATTTCCCGTCTGAAATCGCAGGGCGCTGCGATCCTGTATGTCTCGCACCGGATGGATGAGGTGATGGCGCTGGCAACCCGCGTGACGGTGCTGCGCGACGGGGCGCATGTCTCGACCCGCGCGATTGCCGAGACCAGCCGCGACCAGATCATCCATGACATGACGGGGCGCGCGCTGGCCGATCTTTATCCGAAGCAGGGCGAAGGCATCTCTGCCCCCCTGCTGTCGATCCGCAACCTGCGCGCGGGGCCGTTGCAGGGCATCAGCCTTGATCTGGGCAGGGGCGAGGTTCTGGGGATTGCGGGCCTGTCAGGGTCGGGCCGCAATGCGCTTTTGCGGGCGCTGATCGGGGCGATCCCGCGTCAGGGCGAGGTGACGCTGGACGGGGCGGCTTTGGGGAAAACTCCGGCGCAGACTTGGGCGCAGGGGCTTGCCTATGTCCCGCGCGAACGCCGCACCGAGGGGCTGATGCTGGGCCGTGCGCTGTCGGAAACCGTGACGCTGCCGCATCTGCGCGCGCTGTCGCCGCTGGGGCTGCTGCGGCGCGGGCGGGAATCCGCGCTGGTGGCGCGGCTGTCCGAACAGGTGCGGTTGAAGGCCACCTCGGCCCGTCAACCCACGGCAGAGCTGTCAGGCGGCAATCAGCAAAAGGTGTTGTTTGCCCGCGCCTTGGCGGGTGATTCTAAAGTTTTGCTTTTAGATGAACCCACCCGCGGCGTCGATGTGGGCGCCAAGTTCGACATCTATGCCCTGATCCGCGATCTTGTCGCCAAGGGGGTGGCGGTGATTCTGGTCTCGTCCGACCTGCCCGAGGTGATCGGTCTTTCGGACCGCATCGCGGTGCTGCATGCGGGGCGCATCACCCGCACCCTGCCCGCGACGGGCCTGACCGAAGCCGCCCTGCTGGACCTGTGTTATCAACCGGAGACCGCCTGAATGGCCCATTTCCTGCGTCACTATGGCAGCCTGATCGGTATGGCAGCGATTGTGCTCTTTTTCTGGGTGATGCTGCCCGACACCTTTATGACCGCGCGCAATTGGCTGAACATCAGCCAGCAACTTGCGATGCTGATCGTGGTCGCGGTCACCATGACGGTGGTGATGGTGATGGGCGATTTCGATCTGTCGGTGGGGGCGATGGCCTCGCTGGCGGGGGTGGTGGCGGCGGTGCTGTTCACCTTTGGCTGGCCGGTCTGGGCTGCGGTGCTGGCGGCGCTGGCGGTGGGGCTGCTGGGCGGTCTGGTCAATGGCGCGCTGATCAGCCTGATCGGGATTTTGCCCTTTGTGGCGACGCTTGCGACGCTGACGATGTATTCGGGGGCGGCCTTCATGGTGTCGGATGGCAAGACCATTTTCGGCAAGGCCATCCCCGAAGCCTTCGCCGCCTTTGCGAAATCCGGTATCCCCATCGGCACGGTGGCCGACAAGCCCGCCGTCCTGCCATGGCTGACGGTGCTGGCGCTGGCGATCACGGCTGCGGTTTGGGTTGTGCTGGAGCAGACCACCTATGGCCGCCGTCTTTATGCCATCGGCGGCAATGCCGAGGCCGCGCGTCTGGCGGGGGTCAAGGTGGCGTGGCTGCGGCTGTCGGCCTTTGCCTTTACCGGCGTGGGGGCTGCGGTTGCGGGGTTGATGTATGCCTCGCGCGTGGCTTCGGCCAACCCGACCCAAGGCGACGGGCTGATGCTGACGGCGATTGCGGCGGTGTTTCTGGGCATGACCGTGACCCGCGACGGCCAGCCGCGGGTGCTGGCATCGCTTGCCGGTGTGGTGGTGTTGGGGGTGATGGACAACGGTCTGACCCAGTTGCAGGTCGACAGCTATGTGCGCGAGGTGATGGTGGGCGCGATCATCCTGCTGGCGGTGTCGATCAGTGCCTTGGGTCGCAAGGCGGTCGGGCTGCGATAACGCCGAATGTAAGTGCCGCCCCGCCCGAAAGGGTATAGCCTGACCTCAGGCCAAACGGATGGTCGCTTTGCGGAAAGGTCCAATAGCATGGCCAAGGGCATGAACAAACGCGGACGGGACGAGAAGAAGCCGAAAAAGGAAAAGGCGAAACCTGCCATCGCGACGCCAAGCACCAAAAATCAGGTGCAGATCAGCACGGGCAAATCCACCAAGGATTAATCGTGGCTGGGGCGTTTGCGCGAAGGCGCGATATAGGGCTTGGTCACATCGCGCAGGGTGGCATCCAACGCCTCAAGCTCCAGCGCAATCGCCCCGTCGCCCGCCAGAACCAGCGTCACGGTGCCGGTGCCATCCGGCCCCGGCGCATAGGTGATTTGCAGCAAGGACAGCACGGTCTCGCCATCGCTGCGATCAATGCCTGTGGTCCGCACCGCCAGAACATCCTCGAACACCAGCAGCGATTGCACCCGTTCATAGGGGCGGCCCGTGCGCTCCGCCTCGATCCGGTCCTCCCAGCGAAAGCGGTTGAGCATCAGCGCAAAGCGGCGGCGCGCGCGGGCATAGGTCATTTCCATGATCGGAAACACCGCGTCCTGCACCAGCGCCGAGAACACGCCCAAGCCTTCGGCATCCTGCGCGATCAGGCGCAGGGGGCCGGTTTCCGCATCCTCGAACCGCGCGTCGCTCATGCCTTGATCCGTTCGATCTGCGCGCCGCAAGCCCGCAGCTTTTCCTCGACCCGCTCATAGCCGCGGTCAAGGTGGTAAACGCGGCTGACGACGGTTTCGCCTTCGGCGGCAAGCCCCGCCAGAATCAGGCTGACGGATGCCCGCAGATCGGTCGCCATCACGCGCGCGCCCCGCAGCTTTTCCACGCCGGTCACGGTGGCGGTGCCGCCATGCACGTCGATCTTGGCCCCCATCCGCAGCAGTTCGGGCGCATGCATGAAGCGATTCTCGAAGATTTTCTCTTCCAGCACCGAAACGCCATCCGCCGTGCAGAGCAGCGCCATCATCTGCGCCTGAAGGTCGGTCGGAAATCCCGGGAAAGGCTCGGTCGTGACATTGACCGCCTTCACGCGGCTATTCTTGCGCGAAACTTTCAGCCCACGCTCGGTTTCCGTCACCGAAATCCCTGCCTCGTCCAGCTTTTCGGCAAAAGCGCCGACCAGATCCAGCCGCCCGCCCAGACATTCCACCTCGCCTCCGCAGATCGCGGGCACCAGCATATAGGTGCCAAGCTCGATCCGGTCAGTCACAACCGGATGGGTCGCCCCGCCCAGACGATCCACGCCCTGAATGGTGATCGTGCTGGTGCCTTCGCCTTCGATCTGCGCGCCCATGCGGCGCAGGCAGCGGGCAAGGTCAACGATTTCCGGCTCGCGCGCGGCGTTTTTCAGAACCGTGGTGCCTTTGGCCAGCGTTGCCGCCATCAGTGCATTCTCGGTGGCCCCGACCGACACGAAGGGGAATTCGAACACCGCCCCCGTCAGCCGCCCGCCAATGGCGCGTGCATGGACATAGCCATCGCGCAGGTCCAACTCGGCCCCCATCGCCTCAAGCGCCTTCAGGTGCAGATCGACAGGGCGCGCGCCAATGGCACAGCCCCCCGGCAGTGACACGATCGCATGCCCGTCCCGCGCCAGCATCGGCCCCAGCACAAGGATCGAGGCCCGCATCTTGCGCACGATGTCATAATCGGCGGTGTGGTTGTCGATCTTGTGGCTGGACATCGCCAGCACCAGCCCATCCTGCAGGCTGGCCACTTCCGCACCCAAAGACTGCAAAAGCTGCGTCATGGTGGCGATATCCGACAGGCGCGGCGCATTGGTCAGCGTCAGCGGCTCCTCCGACAGCAAGGTCGCGGGCATCAGCGTCAGGCACGCATTCTTGGCCCCCGCAATCGGGATCACCCCGTTCAGCGCCCCGTTGCCCTTTACCAGAATCGAATCCATCTGCCCGCCTTACTTATTCTTGGTGTCATCATCAGCATCATCGGCCCGCGCCAAAGCCTGCGCGCGCGCCTGCGCCTTTCGGCGGCCCATATTGGCCTTGAGCGCCGCTTTCAACCGCTCTTCGCGCACTTGGGCGGAAGTCGGCGGAGCGGGTTTCGGGGCTTTTGGCTTTTCGGGGTTCTGCTGCATTGCACTATCCTTAGCCCAAGCCGAAAAAAGGGTCCATAGATCGTGCGAAAATGCTCTTGCACCCCCGCGCGAATGCGTCTAATCAGCCGCCACGCCAGACGAAACGGTCGTCAAAGCGAACGGCGCTGCAGTAGCTCAGTGGTAGAGCACTCCCTTGGTAAGGGAGAGGTCGAGAGTTCAATCCTCTCTTGCAGCACCATTTATACCCTTGAAAATTAACGAAGCTCTTTCTCGGATTGCCGGTGGCGACGACAGTTGGGCAGCATGGCCGATCATGAGACTCGCCAGCCTGTTAGACACGGTGGGCAGGTCAGGCGCGTGCTGATCAGTGGCGGCGCGGGGCAGCATGATCTGGTGCGGCAAATTCTGGCGGGTGCCTGCGGGGTTGCCGTTGTGGCCACCGAAGCCGCCGAACCGGTGCTGCTTGGCTCGGCCATTCTGGCGGCGGGCGGCTATGCCGATATTCCGGCCGCGATGTCGCGCCCCAAACACAGCGTTACCCCTGCGGGCGGTGCGCTTGAGGCCCTGCATGCCCGGCGATACCACACCTTTCAGACCCTGCAGGCCGCCGCCCGGGCGTTGCGTGTGAAGCCCTAGGCAAAGACCGTCTATTTGTGCCACCGGCTTAGCCTTTTGATAGCTTGCGAGACCGCGCACGGCAGGCGAAGCCATGGCATGGGCACAGCTATGGTATCGCATCCATGAGAAATTTTGGCACAGACCTGACGGCTTGGCGCAAGGCCAATGCCATCAAGCAGGAGTATCTGGCCCAGATGCTGGGCGTCAGCCAAAGTGCGGTCTCGCATTGGGAACGCGGGCGCGATGTGCCATCGGCGCAGACCGCCCTGCGGCTACAGGCCTTGATGTCCAAAACCAGCCGCGATGAGCTGGCCATCGAACGCGCCTCCATTTCCCGCCTTGCTGGCCTGCGCGCGCTTTATGATCTGGACGGGGTGCGGCTTTTGGCGCGGTCGCAGGGTTTTGCGGCGCTTTGGCCGGAACTTGCAACCATGTCCGGCGCAATGCTGCGCGATGATCTGGTCGGTGAGGCGCAGCAAATGCTGTCTGATGGCGACACGATCAGCGGAATCCTCTCAGACGATATCGTGATGGCCTCGGGCGTCAGCGTCAACCATGTCGACACCGCCGTTGATCTGGAGGTGTTCTACAAACACCGCTGGCACATCCTGTTCCGCAAGATCGGCCAGCGCCATGTCATTGACATGAGCTATGAATCCTGCGCCCCGGACGATGCGCCCCAGATCGAACACCTGTTGCGTCTGGACCAGATCGCCGCCTGATCGCCCGCTCATATTTGCTCATAATTCAGGGTTGGCATTGGCACGGAAATTACGGCAAATGTCTGACCCGTAGAATTTGACATAGCAAATGAACGGGAGACTCCATGTCTTTTCAATCTGTATCCCCCCTGAAATCGCGGCTTTTGGCGGCCACTTCGGCGGTGGCTCTGGTGGCTGCGACGGCGGCATGGGCGGCTGGCACGGCGGGAATGCTGGATGCCAGCTTTGGCGCGGGCGAAGAAGACGGCACGCCTGCGGGCGTGGTCAGCACCTCGCTGGGCGATGGCGATGATGTGGCCAACGGCCTTGCCTTGGCCGAAGATGGCAAGCTGATCGTGGTGGGCAACCGTTACAACGGCCAAAGCAATGACATCGTGCTGGTGAAATACACCGCTGATGGTTCCTTTGATGCCGGTTTTGGCGTAGGCAACGAGGATGGCACCCCCGATGGCGTGGTGAATATCTCGCTGGGCGATGGCAATGATTTCGGCACCGCCGCCGCCGTGCAGGCCGATGGCAAAGTCGTCGTGGTGGGCTTTCACGAAGAGGGCAGCAGCACCAATATGGTGGTGTTGCGCGTGAATGTGGATGGCACGCTGGACCAAAGCTTTGGCACCGCCGATGACGGCACCGAAAACGGCATCGTCAATATCTCGCTGGGGGATGGCAATGACATCGCGCGCGATGTGGCCATTCAGGCCGATGGCAAGATCGTGATCGCGGGCGACTCGGTGTCAGCCGATGGCAGCAGCAATGTGATCGTCGCACGGCTGAATGCGGATGGTTCGGCGGATGACAGCTTTGGCGTTTCGGAAGATGGCACGCCGAACGGTTTTGTCAGCACCTCGCTTGGGGAGGGCAATGATTTCGCCACCGCGCTGACGCTGCAAGCCGATGGCATGATCGTCGTTGCGGGCTATCACGAAGAGGGCAGCAGCACCAATATCGCGGTGTCGCGCTATGATGCTGCGGGCGTGCTGGATCAGGCCTTTGGCACCGCCGAGGATGGCACCGAGAACGGCATCGTCAACGTCTCGCTGGGCGACGGCAATGACATCGCCCGCGATGTGGCGGTGCAGGCGGATGGCAAGATTGTTGTGGTCGGCGACTCGGTCACCGCCGATGGCAGCAGCAACGTCATCCTTGCCCGTCTGAACACGGATGGCGCGGCGGATGACAGTTTTGGCGTGGCCGAGGATGGCACTCCGAACGGCTTTGTCAGCACCTCGCTGGGTGAAGGCAATGATTTTGCCACCGGTGTAGCCCTGCAGGCCGATGGCAAGATCGTGGTCGGCGGCTATCACCAAGAGGGCGACAGCACCAATATCGCCGTGCTGCGCTATGAAACCGATGGCGCGCTGGATCAGGGCTTTGGCACCGCCGATGACGGCACCGAGAACGGCATCGTCAATATCTCGCTGGGCGATGGCGATGATATGGCAAATGGCGTCGCGGTTCAGGGTGATCGGCTGATCGTGCTGGCTGGCACCACCGCCGCCGCCGATGGCAGCAAGAACATCGCCGTTCTGCGCCTGACCGCCGAATAAGCGCGGGTCTTTTCGTAACGAGTGCGGGGCGGTCCGGCAACGGGCCGCCCCTTTTCCATTGCCCCCGCCCTGCCCGTTACAAAACATTCACTTGGCGCAGGGCATCAATTCTATTATTCCCGATTTATGGAAATAATAGATGCCACCTCTACCTTCGCAACTCTCGGCAGTCCGGGGCGTCTGGCCGTGTTCCGGCTGTTGATGCGCCACGCCCCGCAAGGCGTGCGCCCGACCGAGATCGCCCAATCCCTTGATCTGAAACAGAACACCCTGTCGCACCATCTGGCGGCGCTGGAGCAGGTGGGCCTGATCCGGCACCAGCGCGACGGGCGGTCCCTGTTTTACACCGTCGATCTGGACCGCGCGGGCGCGCTGGTGGCCTATCTGGTGAACGACTGCTGCCGGGGGCGTCCCGGCCTTTGCCCTGCCCTTCCTGAAACCGAGGCTGCCATGACCCGACCCTATAACGTGCTTTTCATCTGCTCGGGCAATTCGGCCCGCTCGATCTTTGCCGAAGCCATTCTGAACGATCTGGGCGCGGGCCGGTTCCGTGCCTTTTCGGCGGGAACACGGCCGGGAACCGCGCTGAACCCCTATGCCATCACCGTGCTTGAACGTGCAGGCCATGATGTGTCGGGTCTGCGCTCCAAGCATATCTCGGAATTTGAACAGCCCGACGCGCCGCAGATGGATTTCGTCTTTACCGTCTGCGATGCGGCGGCATCCGAGGAATGTGCGCCTTGGCCCGGTCAGCCGATGACGGCGCATTGGGGCCTGCCCGATCCGGTCAAGGCCACCGGCACCGATGCCGAAAAGGCGCTGGCCTTTGCGCGCACCTATGCCGAATTGCACAAGCGCCTGACCGGCTTTGCCGCGCTGTCTTTCGATCAGCTTGACCGGCTGGCCCTGCAACACCGCCTTGATGATCTTGGCCATATCTAAGGAAATCCCATGCCCCGTATTGCCCTGAACGGCCTTGGCCGGATTGGAAAGCTTGTGCTGCGTGACCTGATCGACACAGGCGCCGCAGGCCAGATCGTGCTGCTGAACGATGTCGCGGGCGATGCCGAACAGCACGCCCTTCTGATGGAGTTTGACTCTGTCCACGGACGCTGGCGGGCCGATATTTCGCATGATGCGGACAGCCTGACCCTGAACGGCCAGCAGATCCGGCTGACCCACGCCAAAAAGATCGAGGATCTGCCCTTGGCCGAACTGGGCGTCGATCTGGTGATCGACTGCACCGGCGTCTTCAAGACAGCGGCCAAGATTGCGCCCTATTACGCGGCGGGCGTGAAAAAGGTGGTGGTTTCGGCACCGGTCAAGGATGGCGGCGCGCTTAATCTGGTCTATGGCGTGAACCATCAGCTTTATGATGCGGCGCAGCACAACCTGATCACGGCGGCAAGTTGCACCACCAACTGCCTTGCCCCTGTGGTCAAGGTGATCCACGAATCCCTTGGCATCAAGCACGGCTCGATCACCACCATCCATGATGTGACCAACACCCAGACCATCGTGGACCGCCCCGCCAAGGACATGCGCCGCGCGCGGTCGGCCCTGATGAACCTGATCCCCACCACCACCGGATCGGCCACGGCGATCACGCTGATCTATCCCGAACTGGCGGGGCGGCTGAACGGCCATGCCATCCGCGTGCCGCTGCTGAATGCCTCGATCACCGATTGCGTGTTCGAAGTGGCGCGGGAAACCAGTGCCGAAGAGGTGAACGCGCTTTTCGCCGCCGCCGCCGAAGGGCCGCTGGCAGGGATTTTGGGCTATGAGACCCGCCCGCTGGTGTCCTCCGATTACGTCAACGACCCGCGGTCCTCGATCATCGATGCAAGGTCCACGATGGTGATCGCAGGCACGCAGGTGAAGGTCTACGCGTGGTATGACAACGAATGGGGCTATGCCTGCCGCTTAGCCGACATCACCCGCATGGTCGCAGGCACGCTATGAAACCGCTGCACGCCTATGCCGCCGTCACGGCCGCCTATTGGGCCTTCATGCTGACCGATGGCGCGCTGCGGATGCTGGTGCTGCTGCATTTCAACGCCTTGGGCTTTGGCGCGCTGCAACTGGCTTGGCTGTTCGTGCTCTATGAGGTGGCGGGCATCGTCACCAATCTGGCGGCGGGATGGATCGCGGCGCGCTTTGGCCTTGCGGCCACGCTGTATGCGGGGCTGGCGTTGCAGATCGTGGCACTGGCCGCGCTGGCCCTGCTTGACCCTGCATGGAGCATCGCAGCCTCGGTCGCCTTCGTGATGGGGGTGCAAGGGCTGTCGGGCGTGGCGAAAGACCTGACCAAGATGTCGTCGAAATCGGCGGTCAAGCTGCTGGCCCCCGAGACGGAAGGCGCGCTGTTTCGCTGGGTGGCCGCGCTGACCGGATCAAAGAACGCGGTCAAGGGGGTGGGGTTCTTCCTTGGCGCGGCCCTGCTGGCGCTGGCTGGGTTTCAGGCGGCGGTCTGGGCGATGGCGGCGGTGCTGGCGGCAATCTTGCTGGCCGTGGCGCTGTTTTTGCCCAAGGGCCTGCCTGCGGGCAAAAAGGGAACCAAACTCGGCTCGGTCTGGTCGAAAGACACCCAGATCAACCGGCTGTCGCTGGCGCGGATGTTCCTGTTCGGGGCGCGCGATGTGTGGTTCGTGGTGGGGATTCCGGTTTATTTCCAGTCGGTTCTGTCGGATGGCAGCCCCGACAGCCGCCGCGCCGCCTTCTTTCTGATCGGAGGGTTCATGGCACTGTGGATCATCGCCTATGGCGCGGTGCAGGCCGCCACCCCGCGCCTGCTGCCCGCCACGGGGCAGGCCCGCATGGCATCGGTCTGGGCCACGGCCTTGGTGCCGATCCCGCTGATCCTTGCCGGATTGGCCCTGCTGGCCCCCGCGCCTGCGCCTTGGCTGACCATCAGCCTTGTGGCAGGGCTGCTGCTGTTCGGCTTTGTCTTGGCGGTGAACTCGGCGTTGCATTCCTATCTGATCCTTGCCCTCAGCCGCGCCGAGCGGGTGTCGCAGGATGTGGGCTTTTACTATATGGCCAATGCGGCGGGCCGGTTGATCGGCACGCTGCTGTCGGGGATCAGCTATCAGATCGGCGGGCTTTCGCTGTGCCTTGCCACCGCAGGCGCGATGGCTGCCGCAAGCGCCCTAAGCGTTGGACGGATCATGCCCGCAGCGCGCTGACAGCCCAAACGAAAGTGACCGGCCCTGCGAAGGTGGCCCTGCGAAGGCCGGCCACCTCAAGACAAGCGAAAACCTCAGCCCGCAATATAGGCGCGCAGGGCCGCTTCGGTGCCGTGATCGCGGATGCGGGCCAGATGGCGGGCAAAGCTTGCGCCAAAGCCTGCATGGTCCGCTAGATCGCCATAGATCGTGCGCTGTTCCAGCCATGCCTGCGGATTGGTTTGTGCCACGATGGCCGTGGCCTGCAGCGCATCCCAGTTCGGATCATTCGGCGGAATATGCGTGCCGTGATCCGACGTGCCGGTGCAATAGCGACACCACAGCGCGGATACCAGCGCCAGCCCCTCGGCGCTTTGCCCTGCCGCCAGACGGTCGCGCAAAGGCGGCACGATGAATTTCGGCTGCCGGTTCGATCCGTCAAGGCACAGGCGGCGTTCGGTGTCGGCCACTTCGGGGTTCGAGAACCGCTGCACGATTTCAGCATAATAGGCGTTCAGATCGGTATCCGGCACCGGCGCGATGGTGGGGATGATCTCGGTGGTCTCCAGCTTGTTCAGGAAGCCAAGGATCAGCGGATGCGCCATCGCCTCATGCACATATTCAATGTCGAGCAAACCGCCCGGATAGGCAATCGTGGCATGCCCGCCGTTCAGGATGCGGATTTTCATCGCCTCATAGGCATGGACATGGCGCGAGAAGGTGACGCCCACCTGTTCCAGCGCGGGGCGGCCTGCGGGGAAGTTGTCTTCCAGCACCCATTGCCGGAACGGCTCGCAGGTGACGGGAACCGGATCTTGCAGGCCGAAACTTTCCGCCATCGCGCGTTCACGCGGGCCGGTGGCGGGGGTGATGCGGTCCACCATGCCATTCGGGAAAGCCACATTTGCAGCAATCCAGTCGGCCAGCGCGGGATCGGACAGACGCGCAAGTCCGGTCACGGCATCCTGCGTCACATGGCCGTTTCCGGGCAGGTTGTCGCAGGACATCACGGTAAATGGCGCGGTCCCCGCCGCCCGCCGCGCTTTCAGCGCCGCGATGATCGCGCCAAAGGCGGTGCGGTGCGGATGGGCGGCATCGGCCACGATCTCGGGCGCGGTGGGGTCGAACTGGCCGGTGGCCGGATCAATGAAATAGCCGCCTTCGGTCACGGTCAGGGAAACGATGCGGATTTGCGGGTCCGCCATCGCGGCGATCAGGGCGGCATTGTCCGGCTGCACTTCGATAAACCCGATCATCGACCCGATCCGGCGGGCGGATTTGCCTGCGGGGTCCAGCTCGATCACGGTCGAAAGGCAGTCCTGCGCCAGCAACGCCTCGCGCATCTTGGCGTCGCCCTCGCGCACCCCTGCCCCAAGGATCGCCCAGTCAAGGCTTTGCCCCTTGGCGAAAAGGTCGTCCAGATAGACGGCCATATGCGCGCGGTGAAAATTGCCAAGGCCGATGTGGACGATACCGGCAGTCAGTTTGCTGCGGTCATAGGCGGGGGTTTGCGCGGTGTTCATGCTCAGGCCATCCAGTTTCCGCCATCGACCCCGAAGGTCTGGGCGACGATGTAATCTGCTTCGGGGGTGGCAAGAAAGATTGCCATGCCGGTCAGATCGGCAGCGGTTCCCATCCGGCCAAACGGCACGGCTTCGCCCACTTCGCGTTTTTTCTGGCCCAGCGGTTTCTTTTCATATTTGGCGAAAAATGCGTCCACGCCGTCCCAATGCTCACCGTCCACCACACCCGGCGCAATGGCATTGACGTTGATGCCGTGTTCGATCAGCCCCAGCCCCGCGCTTTGGGTCAGGCTGATGACGGCGGCCTTGCTGGCGCAATAGACAGCCACCAACCCCTCGCCCCGCCGCCCCGCTTGGGACGCCATGTTGATGATCTTGCCGCCTTTTCCGCTCGCAATCATATGGCGCGCGGCGGCCTGCAGGCAAAACAGCGTGCCCGAGACGTTTACGGCGAACAAACGTTCATAATCGGCGCGCGTGATCTCGTCGATGGGGGCGGCCGAGAACAGCGCGGCGTTGTTCACCAGAATATCCAGATGCCCCATCTGCGCGATGGCACTGGCAAAGCCCGCATCAATCGAAGCCTGCGACGTCACATCCATCTGGACGCCGATGGCTTGCGGTCCCAATTCGGCGGCAGCCGCAGCGACCGCCGAAGCGTTGATATCGGCCAGCGCGACCATTGCGCCTTCCACAATATAGGCGCGGGCGAATTCAAGCCCGATACCACGGGCGGACCCTGTGATCAGGGCGGTTTTTCCAAGTAGTCTCATGCCAGTGTCTTTCCGTCAGCCCCAAAGCGGTGCAGTTTGCCAGCCTGCGGGGCGAGGCTGATCCTGTCGCCATGGTGCAGGTTCAACTCGCCCCCTGCGCGCACGGTGATCGGCTCCATCCCTGCCACGGCCACCTTCAGGAAGGTGTCCGATCCCAGATGTTCCGACAGGCCCACCACGCCCTGCCACGGGCCATCGGCAACAATATCAAGATGTTCGGGACGGATGCCTATGGTGGTGGCGCTGTGCTTGGCGGCTTCGGCCCCTGTAATCAGGTTCATCTTGGGGCTGCCGATGAAACCGGCAACAAAGGTATTCGCGGGGCTGCGATACAGTTCCAGCGGGCTGCCCACCTGTTCGATCCGGCCTGCGTTCAGCACCACGATCTTGTCGGCCATGGTCATGGCTTCAACCTGATCATGGGTCACATAGATCATCGTGGTTTTCAGCGTCTGGTGCAGTTCCGAGATTTCCTGCCGCATGTTCACGCGCAAGGCCGCGTCAAGGTTCGACAAGGGTTCGTCAAAGAGGAACGCTTTCGGTTCGCGCACAATCGCCCGGCCAATGGCAACACGCTGGCGCTGGCCGCCCGAAAGCTGACCGGGCTTGCGGTCCAGATAATTGGTCAGGTTCAGGATTTTCGCGGCATTGGCCACTTTGGCCTCGGCCTCGGCCACATCCATCCCCGCCATTTTCAGCGGGAACATGATGTTTTTCTTCACCGACATATGCGGATAAAGCGCATAGGACTGGAACACCATCGCCAGACCGCGCCGCGCGGGCGGCAGGTCGGTCGCGTCCTGCCCGTCGATAGAAATGCTGCCCGAGGTGGTATCCTCAAGCCCCGCGATCAGGCGCAGCAGGGTGGATTTGCCGCAGCCCGAGGGGCCGACAAAGACGACAAACTCGCCATCCTCAATCGACAGGTCAAGCGAGGGGATCACATCGACTTCGCCGAAGGATTTACGAACGGATGTTAGGGTAATCTTGCCCATGGGAACCTCTATTTAACCGCGCCGAAGGTCAGACCGCGGACAAGTTGCTTCTGGCTGAACCAGCCAAGGATCAGGATCGGGGCGATGGCCATCGTGCTGGCCGCCGACAGTTTCGCGTAGAACAGGCCTTCGGGGGAGGAGTAGGACGCGATGAACTGCGTCAAAGGGGCCGCGTCGGAAGTGGTCAGTTGCAGTGTCCAGAACGCCTCGTTCCATGCCAGAATTATGTTCAGCAGCATGGTCGACGCGATCCCCGGCACCGCCATCGGCGTCAGCACATACAGGATTTCCGAGCGCAGATTTGCGCCATCCATCCGCGCCGCCTCAAGGATCTCGCCGGGGATTTCCTTGAAATAGGTGTAAAGCATCCAGACCACGATCGGCAGGTTGATCAGCGTCAGCACCACCACCAGCCCCGTGCGGGTGTCCAGCAGACCAAAATCGCGGAACATCAGATACATCGGCACAAGCACCCCCACGGCGGGCATCATCTTGGTTGACAGCATCCACATCAGCAGATCCTTGGTCCGCCGCCCCGGCACAAAGGCCATCGACCATGCCGCAGGAATGGCGATCACCAGCGCAAGAATGGTGGACCCCAGCGAGATCACCACCGAATTCATAAAGAACCGCAGATAGTTAGAACGCTCCTGCACCTCGCCATAGCTTTCCAGCGTCCAGTGCGAGGTCAGCATCGCCAAAGGTGCCTTGATGGCATCGCCTTCGGATTTGAAGCTCATCAGGATCGTCCACAGGATCGGGAAGAAGATCAGGAAACCGATGATCCACGCGATAACAGTGACGGTGGTCTTGCGGGTTTGGGTGATTTTGCGGGCCATGTTCATGCGTCCAGATTCTTGCCGATCATCCGCATCAGGAAGAAGGCAACGATGTTGGCAAGGATGACGGCAACGATGCCACCGGCGGAGCCTCCGCCCACGTCAAACGACAGCAGGGACTGGGCGTAGACAAGGTAGGGGATGTTGGTCGATGCGGTGCCGGGGCCGCCGTTGGTGGTCACCAGAATTTCCGCAAAAACCGACAGCAGGAAGATCGTCTGGATCAGGATGACCACGGTGATCGAGCGGGTCAAATGCGGCACGGTCAGATACCAAAAGCGCGACAGCGTGGACGCGCCATCCATTTCCGCCGCCTCTTGCTGCTCGCGGTCCAACGATTGCAGCGCGGTCAGCAGGATCAGCGTCGAAAACGGCAGCCAAGCCCAAGCCACAATCACGATGATCGACAGCAGCGGCGCATGGGCCAGAAAATCATAGGGAGCAAATCCCAAGGCCTTGGCAATATGGGCGAACATGCCGTTCACGGGGTTCATGAACATGTTCTTCCAGACCAGCGCCGACACGGTGGGCATCACGAAGAACGGGGCGATCACCATCACCCGCACGATCCCCTGCCCCCACATCGGCTGATCCAGCAGCAGCGCAAGGCCAATCCCGCCAAACACCGTGATCAGCAGCACCCCCACCACCAGCGTGATGGTATTGACCAGCGCATCCCAGAACGCGGCATTGGTCAGGAAGTAATAATAGTTGTCGAGGCCCGCAAAAGACGTGCCGGGGGTCAGCAGGTTATAGCGCAGGAAAGAAAAGTAAACGGTCATCCCCAAGGGAACAATCATCCACAAAAACAACAGGATAACGGCGGGGGAAACCATCAGCCTAGCAGCGGTGCGGGAATGGGCGGTGGCCATTGTCGGCTCCTGTTGCGGGAAAGAAAAAGCGGGGCCGCCTTGGGAGGATCGGCCCCGCAGATCAGTCGGTTACTTGATGTAACCGGCCTTGGTCATTTCGGTCTTGGTCAGCTCTTGCGCTGCGGCCAAGGCGTCATCGACCGAGGTGGTGCCAGCAAGCGCTGCCGAGAACTGCTGGCCGACAGCCGTGGCAAAGCCCTGGAACTCGGGGATCGCGACGAACTGCACGCCAACGTAAGGCACCGGATCAACCGTCGGCTGGGTCGGATCAGCCGAGTTGATGCTGTCCAGCGTCATCTTGGCAAACGGCACCGACTGGTAATCCGGGTTCGCATAAAGCGAGGTGCGGGTTCCCGGAGGCACGTTCGCCCAGCCTTCTTTCGAAGCAACCAGCGCGGTGTATTCCTTCGACGTCGCCCAAGCCACAAAGGTCTTGGCGGCATCAACCTTGGCGGAACCAGCCGGAACGGCCAGCGACCAAGCCCAGAGCCAGTTGCCACGCTTGCCCAGACCGTTGTCGGGGGCCAGTGCGAAACCAACCTTGTCGGCCACGGTCGAGTCTTTGCCCGTCACGAAAGACGCCGCAACAGTCGCGTCGATCCACATGCCGCAATGGCCTTGCTGGAACAGCGCAAGGTTTTCGTTGAAGCCGTTGTTCGAGGCACCGGGGGGACCGTATTCGTTCATCAGGTCAAGGTAGAACGACAGGGTGTCTTTCCACGGCTGCTGGTCGAATTGCGGGTTCCAGTTTTCGTCAAACCACTTGGCACCGAACGAGTTCGACATGGCGGTCAGGAAGGCCATGTTCTCGCCCCAGCCAGCTTTGCCACGCAGGCAGATGCCGTATTGCTCGGCGTCCTTGTTGGTCATGGCGGCGGCGGCGGCTTTGATGTCGGCCCAGGTCGGGGCTTCGGGCATGGTCAGGCCAGCGGCCTCCATCAGATCCTTGCGATACATCACCATCGAGGATTCGCCGTAGAAGGGCGCGGCATAAAGCTCGCCGTCCACGGTCAGACCACCGGCGATGGCGGGCAGCAGGTCGGCCTTGTCCCATTCGGCGGGAAGGTCGTTCAGGCCAACCAGCCAACCGGCCTTGCCCCAGATCGGAACTTCATAGGTGCCGATGGTCAGCACGTCGAACTGGCCGCCCTTGGTGGCGATGTCGGTGGTGACTTTCTGGCGCAGGACGTTCTCTTCCAGCGTGACCCACTCGACCTTGATGTCGGGGTTCTTGGCATAGAAATCGTCCATCAGACCCTGCATGCGGATCATGTCACCGTTGTTCACGGTGGCGACGGTGATCGTGGTTTCGGCCGCTGCCACACCCGCAAGGGTAAGCAAAGCCGTCGCGCCAAACAGCGCGCGAAGCGTCTTGTTCATATGTATCCTCCCAGATCAGCGATTGAGCATTTCATCGCTTGGTGAGTAATTGCTCATATCTGGGTGGCATCCGTCAAGCCCCTTTATCCGCCGCAAATGCGAAGGTCAGGCCTGTAGCAGCAGGGCGCGGGCTGTGGGTTCGTCTGTCACCAAACCGTTGATAATGCCGGATTTCAGCGCGGCAGAAATGGCTGGAACCTTGGATGCGCCCGCAGCAATTCCGATCGAGGGCCGCGCCAGTCCGGGGGTAACACGCACCCCGCCGGTGCGCGTGTTGGTGCCGACATCAAGGTATATCCCCGCCGAATCATAGACCCAACCGGCAACTTCACCGACGGCCCCCGCCGCCTGCATCTCGTCCAGTTCCGACCTGCTGACGAATCCGTCCTTCAGCAGCGGGGCGTCATTGCTCATCTGCCCGACGCCCACGAAAATCACATCCGCCGCCCGCGCCAGATCGACCACCTTTTTCACCGGACCCAGCGCATGAAACGCCGCGTTTTCCGCCGAGGTCGGACTGATCACCGGCACCGGCATCGGGTAATGCGGCGCGCGCACCTTGTCGGCGATCCGCATCACCACGTCAAAGAAACTGGCCGAACCATCGGGGGCGATATTGCCGATCAGCGACACCAGCCGATGCTGTTCGGCATCCATCGGGGCCATCGCGTCCACCATGCCGCGCAGCGCCCGCCCCGTGCCAAGCCCGATCACCGAAGGATCGGGCATCCGCAGAAACCGCTCCAGTTCCGCCGCCGCCGCGGGTGCAATCGCGCGCACCCCGTCCGCTCCCGGCCCCAATCCCGGCGCAACCCGACAGCGGGTCATCTGGAACCGCGCCTTCAAGGCCTGCTCCAGATCCAGACAGGCGCCGATGGAATGGTTCAGCCGCACATGGATCAACCCGTCCGCCATCGCCCGACTGACCAACCGCTGCGCCCTTTGCCGCGAAACCCCCAGTTCCGAGGCAATCTGGTCCTGCGTCATCCCCCCCACATAATAAAGCCAGCCCGCGCGGGCAGCTTCGTCATTCAGGCTGGGTTCGGGTTCGATGCGGCTCATGGCTGCCCCTTCAGGTCTGGCGCAATGTCGTAGAAGGCCGCGAAGGATGCAAACCGCATGTCAGGGCGGGCGTCTTCGGGTTCGTCCAGAACGCGGTTTTTCAGATGGCTGCCACCGGTAAAGCGCCAGACCGGCATCCCCGCCGCCTTGGCCGCGCGAATGCCGGTCAGACTATCCTCGATCACCAGACAGCGCGCAGGCTCTGCCCCCATGCAGTTTGCGGCGTGAAAGAACAGATCCGGCGCAGGTTTGCCCCGCGCCACCATGCTGGAGGTGAACAGACGCGGCCCCGCCAGATGCCCCAGCCCCACCATATCCAGCGACTTCGCCGCCCGCATCGGGCTGGACGATGTGGCAATACAGAACGGCACGCCCAAGCCAGCGATCACCCCCGCGACATCCGGCATGATCTTCAAGTCAGACTCGAAGGCCGCCAGAAGCCGCGCGCGGTATTGGTCCTCGAACGCAGGCGGCAGGGTCAGGTTGAACTCTTGCCGGATGGTCTGCATCACCGTCGGATAGCTGCGGCCCAGAAAATGCTTGGCCACATAATCCAGATCGATCCTCACCCCCAGCAAAGCCAGTTCCTCGATCAACATGCTGGCCGAGATGATCTCGGAATCGATCAGCACCCCGTCGCAATCGAAAATCACCAGATCAAAGCGCAATGCCATGCCCTGCCTTGGTGCCAGCCATCATCCATCCCCCGTTTTCACCGCCACTCAAACACGCCAAAGCAGCGGCGGGCAAGTCCCCTGCCCCTTGCCCCCGCCGCAGCGTCAAAATGAAAAACGCGGCAAGGTTGCCCCTGCCGCGTTTTATATACTGCAAGCAATGGCTTACAGGATTTCCGACATTTTCACCACGCGGCCCTCGGCCACGGATTTCACCGCCGCATCGGCCAAGGCCAGCGCGATCAACCCATCCTCGCCCGAAGGCTCGGCCTTGCCCTTGCCCCCCAACGCCGCGATGAAGGTGGCGATTTCGGCGGCGTAAGCATCGATATAACGGGTCATGAAGAAATCATGCAGCGCGGGGCGGGTATAGCCCGCAGCCGTCGCCACCTCGATCGAGACCGGACGCTGGTTTTCCGCCGAAACCGCACCCAGCACACCATGCGCTTCGATGCGCTGGTCATAGCCATAGGTCGCGCGGCGCGAGTTCGAGATCATCGCCTGCTTGCCGGTCGCCGTTTTCAGCAAGACCTGAACGCTATCGAAATCGCCTGCCGCGCCGATGGCCGGATCAACCAGAACCGCAGCCGTAGCCACCACTTCCGAAATCTCTTCACCCAACAGAAAACGCGCCATGTCGAAATCATGGATCGTCATGTCGCGGAAAATCCCGCCCGACCGCTTGATGTAATCCACCGGCGGCGCACCCGGATCGCGCGACGTGATGGTGACCATTTCCACATCGCCAATCGTGCCGTTGTCGATCTCGGCGCGCACGGCTTTGAAATGCGGGTCAAAGCGGCGGTTGAAGCCGACCATCAGCGTGCCTTTATGGGCGCGCACCACCTCAAGACAGGCTTTCACACGCGACAGCGACAGATCGATCGGCTTTTCGCAGAACACGGCCTTGCCGGCTTTGACGAAGGCTTCGATCAGATCGGCATGGGTGTCGGTCGGGGTGCAGATCACCACCGCGTCGATGTCCTTTGCGGCCAGAATAGCCTCGACCGAGCGCACATCGCAGCCATATTGATCGGCAATCGCCTGTGCCGCCGTCGGGAAAGCATCTGCCACAGCCACAAGCTGGGCATTCGCGTCATTGGTCACGGCCTTGGCATGCACCTTGCCAATGCGGCCAGCGCCCAAAAGTCCAAATCTTACAGTCATTTGCAGTCTCCTACGCGGGGCATGCCCGCTCCGTTATATCAAGTCCAACAGGCACCCGAAGGTCAGGCAAAGGCGGTTTCCGCGCCATTGCCCTTCACGCCGGTGATGTAGCTTACGATGTCATTGCCATCCGTCTCGTCTTTCCGCAAGGAGGCCACGATCCTGCCACGGCGAAACACGACGATCCTGTCCACCAGATCGAACACCTGCCGCAGATTGTGGCTGACCAGAATCAGCGGCACGCCGCGTTCTTTCAGCCCGCGGATGATGTTTTCCACCTGCGCGGTTTCCTGAACGCCCAAGGCAGCGGTGGGTTCGTCCATGATCACCAGCTTGGACGCGAAAGCCGCCGTGCGCGCAATCGACACGCATTGCCGCTGCCCCCCCGACATGTTGCGGATCGGGTTATCGACATTGGGAATTTTCACCGCCGTGGTTTTCAAGGCTTCCAGAGTGCGGGCGCGCATGGTCTTGCGATCCAGCACCGAGAACGGGCCAAGGCGGAATTTATACAGCTCGCGCCCCAGAAACAGGTTGGACGGAACGTCCAGATCATCGGCCAGCGCCAAAGTCTGAAAAACCGTTTCAATGCCCGCCTCGCGCGCCTGCAACGGCCCCGCGAAAGACACGTCCTGCCCGTCGAAGAACACCGATCCCGCCGTGCGCTGTTCCACCGCCGTGATCTGCCGCACGAAGGTCGATTTACCGGCGCCATTGTCGCCCACCACGGCCACATGCTCGCCCGCGCGCAGGATGAAATTGGCATCCTCCAGCGCATGCACACCGCCATAACGTTTGGTCAGGCCCCGGGTTTCAAGAATGATATCGCTCATGGCTCAGCTCCTCGCGCGGCTTTTCTGCCGCCATTGGTCCAGCACAACCGCGCCGATGATGATCGCGCCCTTCACCATCTCTTGGTAATAGGCGTCCAGCTTGAGGAAGGTGAACCCCGAGATGATTACCCCGAAGATCAGCGCCCCGATCACCGTGCCGATGATCGATCCGCGCCCGCCCTGCAGGGAAATCCCGCCGATCACCGCCATGGCGATGGCGTCAAGTTCGTACATCACCCCCATATTCGCCTGCGCGGTCTGCCCCTTCGAGGACACCACGATGGCCGCAATCGAGGCCAGCATCCCCGCGATCACATAGACCAGCACCTTGTGACGGTCGACGTTGATCCCCGACATCCGCGTGGCCTGCTCATTGGACCCGATGGCATAGCTGTGCTTGCCGTATTTGGTATAGGTCATGATCAGGTGGAACAGCACCGCCAGCGCCACAAAAACCAGAACCGGACGCATCCCTGTCCCGATGGCATTATAGCTTTCGGTCGGGAAGGAAATCGGGTTGCCGGTGGACCACCAGCGCGCAAATCCGCGCGCCGAAACCATCATGCCCAGCGTGGCGATAAAGGGCGGAATCTTGGTATAGGCCACCAGCGCGCCATTGACCAACCCCGCCAGAAGCCCGACGGAAAGCCCGACCACAATCGGCACCAGCACCGGCAAATCCATCGCCCAGTCGCCGAAAATCGCCTTGGGGTTCGGGTTGCCGTTCACCAGCGCGGTTTGTGCGAAACTCATGGCGACCATCGCCGTCGCACCCACAATGGACCCCGACGACAGATCGATGCCGCCGGTGATGATCACCTGCGTCACCCCGATGGCAATGATGCCCACCGTCGCCACCTGCAAAATGATGATCGACAGGCGCTGCGTGTTGAACAGACCTTCGGTGCCTTCACGGGTGTTGAACAGAAAACTTTCGCCAATGATCAGGCGGCCGAGCACCTCGAAAGCCACCACGATGGCGACAAAAGCGATGAACACGTTGAATTCTTGCGGTCTTGCCTTCTTGGACGGGTCATATTTCAAACCCCCAAGGCCATGCGTTGGCTCTGCCACGGCAGTCTCCCCCAATGATGTCGTTTTAAATCCTGTCACCGCGTTTCCCCGCGCGGCAAGAGAAAAGGGGCGGCGCATCGGCGCCACCCCACTCATCCCGAAGGATCAGTTCTTGGCAGCGTAGTCCGCCACGTTCGCTGCCGTCACCAGCTCGAACGGGATGTAGACTTTCTGCTCGACAGCTTCACCGGCCGCCAGCTTGATCGCAGCATCCAGCGCGCCTGCGCCCTGACCGGCCGCGTTCTGGAATACGGTCACGTCCAGATCACCCGCCTGCATCGCAGCCAAAGCGTCTTGCGTGGCGTCGATGCCACCGACAACGACCGAAGCCATATCGATGCCTGCAGCCTTCATCGCCTGAATGGCGCCAATGGCCATTTCGTCGTTGTTGGCGATCACACCGTCAAACGGCGTGCCGGTGGACAACCAGTTGGTCATCATGTTCTGGGCTTCGTCACGCGACCAGTTCGCGGTCTGCTCGTCGATGATGGTCAGTTCGACCGCGCATTTGCCAGCCGCCATCACGTCATGGATGTCGGCGGTGCGCTGCACGGCGGCCTGGTTGGAAAGCTCGCCCATCATCACATAGACGTTGGCCTTGTCCTTGCCCGCAGCTTTCAGTTGCGCGCAGACTTCGATGGTTTCCAGCGTGCCAGAGTCCACTTCGTTCGAGGCCACGAAAGCCTGATTGTCCGGCAGGGTGTCAACGTTGATCGGCTGACGGTTCACATAGACCAGCGGGACGCCAGCAGCGGCAGCCGCGTCCGACATGGCTTGGGTGGCCGAGGTGTCAACCGGGTTCACGATGATCGCCGTAACGCCCGAAGCGATGAAGTTGTTGATCTGGTCCAACTGCTTGGCCACATCGTTCTGCGCGTCCTCAATCTGAACCGAAACGCCCAGCTCGGTCGCGGTGGCATCAATGCCGTTCCGCAGCACGGTCAGGAAGTTGTCGTCAAACTTCGCCATCGAAACGCCGATGCCGTCTGCCAGTGCGCTGGTCCCCATCAGGGCAACGAAACCAGCGGTCATAAGGGTCTTCTTCATGTGTCTCTCCTCCACAAGATGGTGTCCGGCACACCGTTCTCCCCGCCGGACCGCCCTTTCGGGGGCGGTATTCAGATCGGCACTAAACCGTAGTCTGATCCAATTGGCAACATTTATTGCACTACAATACACATTGCAATTTTCAACCCACCCCCTCAGGCCGCAACGCCCGCGCGAATGAAGTCCATAGATGCGGCCAGCGCCGGTTTGGCATCGGCCAGCGCATGCACCGAAGGCGCAAACGGCTCATAGCTGATGGCACCGGTGTACCCCGCCGCCCGCAGCGCGCGGATTTGCGCGACATTGCCCAGCAGGTCATCGGCATCGACCAGCACACGGTGCGGGTCGCGCATGTCATTGACATAGATGCTGTCTTTCACACCCGAGACATGGACGATCCCCGTCAGGTCCGCAAAGATCGGCCCGCCGCCTGCCAGCGCGTGATGGAAGGTGTCATGCACCATGAAATAGGTGCCACGCCCGCCCACCGCATCAATCACCTCGGCCAGCACGTCCTTGTAGCGCAAGGAACAGACCTCAAAGCCCAGCGGCTCGACCATCGCCTTCAGCCCATGCGCCTTCAGCATCGGCAGCAATGCGCGCAGCGCCACTTCGGTCACACGGCGGCTGTCCTCGCGCGAGGTGGCCACGTTGTCATTGCGCGGAATCAGGCTGATCGCCTCGGCCCCACCCGCCACGGCGATTTTCATCAGCGCCTCGGCCTCGGCGCGCTTGGCGTCGGACCAGTCATTGAACATCTTCACCTCGGCCAGCGCCAGAAACCGCAGGCCACGGGCGCGGACGGCAGCGCCCACCACAGCCGGATCGGCTCCATCGAACAGCGCGGTCTTGAAGTCGTTGCGGAATTCCACGCCCACGCATCCCAGATCCTTGGCCAGATCAAGAAAGGCCTCCCAGCCCAGATTCGGGGTGGTCATGTGGTTCAAAGCAAAGGGCAACATTCGGGAAGGTCTCCATCGAGTCGGCACCAGCTTGGCACCGTTATGGAATTGATATTCCATTTGCGATGTTGATCAAACAAAAAATTCCAAGGTCAACACATGTGTCTGACGATTTTTGACGAGAACTGAAATGAAACCTTCACCGCACAGGATCAGATAGACTCGGCCACATGCAGATCAGGCGGCAGAAAATGCTGGATACCGCCCTGCGGCGGCCCATCCGTCGCCACCCGCGCCATTGCGACGAAAAGCTCGCGGCACAGCTTTTCCAGCGGCGTATCGGTGACCATCGTCACCAGCCCTTCGGCCAGACCCGCACGCGAGTCTGGCGTCAGCGCCGACACCACCATCGCAATGTTGTCAACGGGTCGCGCCTCGCGCAGCGCCGCAATCGCGCCCTCCATCCCGCCACCGGCCACATAGATGCCGCGCAAATTCGGCTGGCGTGCCAGCAGGCCCATGGTGGTTTCATAGGTCAACTGCCGCGTCTCAAGGTTAACCAAAGGGTCAAGAACCGTCAGATGCGGCGCACATTCGCGCATATAGCTGCGAAAGCCGGTTTCGCGCAGCTCATGCCCGTGCCAGCGGTGGCCGCCGACAAAAATTGCCATCACCCCCGGCAACCGGATCGCCTGCGCCATCATCCATGCCGCCGTTCGCCCCACTTTCAAGTTGTTCAGGCCCATATAGCCCGCGCGCGCGCCTTGGGCAAAATCCGACAGCAGCGAGAACACCGACAACCCCTTGGCGGCCAGTTCCTCGACCGCCGAGGTAACTTCGGGATGGTTAACGGCGGTCGCCGCCAAGACGTCACAGCGTCCGGCCATCGCGCGCAGATGCCCCGCCATCTCGCTGGGGGCTTGGCTGACCGAAAATTCCAGCACCAACCGCCCGCGCACCCCCGGCACCAAAGCTACGGCGCGGTGCAATTCATCGGCAAAGGCCTTGTAGAAATCCTGCCCCTGTTTGTGCAGCAACACCCCGAACCGCAGTTCCGGCAAATCCGCTGCCTGCGGCACCAGCCGCCGCGCCGCCGGATGCCCGATGCGCTGCGCCGCCTCGGTGATGCGGATGCGCGTGTCCTCGCGCACCGCCTCGCGCCCGTTCAAAAACCGGTCCACGGTGGCAATCGACACCCCCGCCGCTTGTGCAAGCTCTGCCATGCCCGGACGTTTCATTGCTGCCTCTTGACGATTAACCTTCAGTATCCCTCCAGATTATGACGAAAACTGACGAAAACCGCCAGCGCAAAGCTTGTGTGAAATGGAATAAATCTTCTATTCTGCCGCCAAGATGGAGAGCAGAGGAGCGCCCCATGACCAAACGTGATTACAGCCTGCTTGGCCCCGACGCGGCGCGCGCCGTCGAATCCGGCCTGTCCGCCGCCGAATGGTATCACACCGAAGTGCCGCGCAAGGTGATGAAAGACCTGATGACGCGCAGCGATCAGCCCGCCATCCACGACACCCTTCTGCTCTACGGGCTGATGATCGCCTTTGCCGGCGCAGGCATCGCGCTTTGGCCAACATGGTGGTCGGTGCCGTTCTGGCTGGCTTACGGCGTGCTATATGGCTCGGCCTCGGACAGCCGCTGGCACGAGGCCAGCCACGGCACCGCCTTCAAGACGCCGTGGATGAACAATGTCGTCTATGAAATCGCCTCCTTCATGATCATGCGGAACTCGGCCACATGGCGGTGGAGCCATGCGCGCCACCACTCGGAAACCTATATCGTGGGCCGCGACCCCGAGATTGCCGTCATGCGCCCGCCCGCCTTTGCCAAGCTGATCCTCGGCTTCTTCGGCATCCCCGATGTGATCAACTTCTTCCCGCGCATGCTGCACAACGCTTTTATCGGCCCCACCGCCGAAGAGAAAACCTATGTGCCGCAAAGCGAATGGTCCAAGGTGGTGAAGGTGGCGCGGATTTCCACCGCGATCTATGCCGCCACCATCGCGCTGGCCGTCGCGATGCAGTCGATCCTGCCCTTGATGGTGATCGGACTGCCCCGGCTTTATGGCGCATGGCACCATGTGATGACCGGACTTTTGCAGCACGGCGGCCTTGCCGATAACGTCATCGACCACCGCCTGAACTCGCGCACCGTCTATATGAACCCGATCAGCCGGTTCATTTACTGGAACATGAATTACCACGTCGAACATCATATGTTCCCGATGGTCCCCTACCACGCGCTGCCGAAACTGCACGAGGTCATCAAGAACGACCTGCCCGCGCCCAATACCTCGATCGCACAGGCCTTTGCCGAGATGTGGCCCGCCCTGCTGCGCCAGTTGAAGTATGAGGATTACTTCGTCAAACGCGCCCTGCCCGCCACCGCCAAGCCCTACCGCGAGGATTTCCACGTCTCGGCCCTTGGCCAAGCCCCCGCCCAAACTGTTCCCGCCCAAGCCTTCCCTGCCGAGTGAGATGACCATGACCCAATGGATTGACGCCTGCGCCACCGACGACATCGACCAAGAGGATCTGATCCGCTTTGACCATGCCGGTTCCACCTATGCCATCTACCATTCCCCCGATGGCAAATTCTACGCCACCGCAGGCAAATGCACCCATGAGGACGTGCATCTGTCCGGCGGGCTGGTGATGGATCATGTCATCGAATGTCCCAAGCATAACGGCCAGTTCGATTACCGCACCGGCGAGGCGAAACGCGCCCCCGTCTGCGTCAATCTGAAAACCTACCCCGTCAAGGTTGAGGGCGCCCGTGTCTTCATTCAGGTGGCATGATGGCAGCCTCCAGACGCCGCCCCACCGTCGCCGATCTGCGCGCCAATCGCGGCAAGCACCAGTATTCCATGCTGCGGGTTGAAACACTGGAAGAGGCCGAAGCCGCCGAAAGGGCGGGTGTCGAACTGCTGTCCGTCCCGCCCGCGATGATCTTTGACCGCCGCTTCCGCGAGGCCGCCCCCACCGCCTTTGCCTTTCCGGGCGACAATTTCTACGAGATCGGCGACACCGCCGATTTCCTGAAATGGGCCTTCCCGCTGTTCAAACATGGCGCGGACGGATTCTATTGCTCGGGGTCATTGCAGACCGTGCGCGCGATGGCCGATCATGGCTTGCCCGTCTGCGGCCATGTCGGGCTGATCCCCTCCAAGGCCACATGGACCGGCGGGTTCAAGGCCGTGGGCAAAACGCTGGACTCGGCCAAGCTGGTCTACCAACAGTGCAAGGCGCTTGAGGCCGCCGGTGCTTTCGCGGTCGAGATCGAGGTCGTCCCCCATTCGATCACCCAAGCCATCGCGGAAAAGACCGATCTGTTCCTGATCTCGATGGGCGCTGGCCCCGCCGGTCACGCGCAATATCTGTTCTCGGATGATGTGCTTGGCCAGAACACCGGCCATGTGCCGCGCCACGCCAAGAAATACGCGGACTTCGCCAGCGAATATGCCCGTCTGCAAGAGATGCGGATCGCCGCGATGGCCGAATTCGTCACCGAGGTTCACGCAGGCGACTACCCCGCCCCGCAATACATGGTCGATAGCGACTCTGCCGTGGTGGCCGAGTTCCGCGACTGGCTGGACAGCCAGCCCTGACCAAAGGTTCCTCCCCGTCAGACGCATCTTGCGTCTGACAAAACCTTGCTACCCGTCGGACGCATCTTGCGTCTGACACAACACTCCTCCCCGTCGGACGCATGTTGCGTCTGACAAAACCTTTCTCCCTGTCGGACGCGCTCTGCGTCAGGCTGCCTGCCCCGCCCCCCGAAGGGCGGGGCTTTTTCATGGCCTTACGCCCGATCCAGCACTTCAACCGCCAGCACAGTTGGCAAGTGCCGCGCGATTTCCTGCCATGTCTCGCCCTCGTCCAGACTGGCGAACACCGACCCCGAATTGGTGCCGAAATAGATCCCCGCAGACTCGCGCGCATCCCCCGCCATCGCTTGGCGCAGCACGGTGAAATAGCAGGCGGTCTGTGGCAGCCCGTCGCGTTTGGCCGCCCAGGTCTTGCCGCCATCGGATGATTTCCACACCGCCGCCGCCGCATCCGGCGGGAAGCGCCCCGCGCTGTCGCCGTTCAGCGGCAGCGTCCACAGCATGTTCGGGTCGCGCGGATGCACCCGGATCGGAAAGCCGAAGGTCGAGGGAAGCCCGTCGGTAATATCTTCCCAGCTTCGTCCGCCATCGGCCGACCGCCAGACCCCGTGATGGTTCTGCTGATACAGCACATCGCCATCCCCCGCCGCGCGCATCATGTTATGCACGCAATGCCCGATCTCGCCATCGCGCGGGGCCGCCGGATGGTGGTGATGCCCGCAGCTTTCGGCGTTGGACAGCCGGTTCCGCCGCTCCCATGTCTGGCCGCCATCCTCGGTGGCAAACACCCCCGCCGCCGAAATCCCGACCCACAGCTTGGCCGGATTGGCCGGATCGGCCACGATTGTATGCAGCACCAGCCCCGCCGCCCCGCCATTCCAACTGCCCGCCGAAGGGTGATCGGTCAGCCCCGACACCAGATCCCATGTCACACCGCCATCCTGACTGACCAGCAGTTGTGCAGGCTTGGTGCCGGCATAAAGCGCGCCATGCGATTGCCCCAGCGACCAGATTTGCGAAAAGCTGTCCCCGAAGGGCAGCGGCGCATCGCTCCACCCGATCATCTTGGCGAAATCGGCATCATTGGCGGCCCAGTCGTCCAGCTTGCCCTTGGTCAGCTTCGACAGCTCCCAGCTCGCGCCGCCATCCGCGCTACGCCATACCCCCGCGCCATGCCAGTCACCGCCACCGCCCGCCCAGATCTGGCCCGTCACGGGATCACCGACCATATGGTTGATCGGCCAGCCGTCGCAGAACGGTCCCGAGACCGCCCAGCCGCTGCGATCCGCCCCGCCATCAATCAGAAACGCCCCCTTGGTCGTTCCAACAAGGATCGTCACATCTTTCGAACCCATACCGATACCTCCCATAACACCTGCTGCACAAACCTGTGCCAAGCGTCTGTCAGGACCGGACCTTGCGTCAAGGCTTCTGTGACGCGGGTGTTTCGCTGTCCAATGTCGTCTCGGGGCCAGCGATATGCACGGCCAACAGGCAACCCTCTGGCGTGTAAGAATTATGCTCGGTGCCGTTGGCATAAAACACCAGATCGCCCGCCCGCAGGATCGTGCCGTCGCTTTCGTGCAACTCGCCTTCAAGGATCAGGAATTGCTCGTGTCCGTTGTGGCGGTGGCTGCGCGTGACCATGCCCGCAGGCATGCGGTAGACATGAAAGCCAACGCCCAAGGGCAGATCGGTGTCATGCTGCAACACCGCATCGCCCAAGGCCACACCATCGGGGTAAACAAAGGGCTGAAAGCTTGCGTCATAGATATTGGCAATGCGGCGGTCTTGCGGGGCTATCGGTTTCATCGGACGGGCTTTCTGCTGGTGATTTTGAATTGCCCTTTGGATGCCACAGCCCGCGCCTTCGTTCAAAACAAATCCCGCCGCCGCCATGACCGCTTCCCCTGCGGACCTTTTCGGCTATGAAAGACCAATCCCTACCCCAAGGAACCCAGATGCCCACCGCCGCCCCCGTCCCGCGCAAAATGTCCCGCGAAGCCCGCCGCGAGCAGTTGATCGAGGCCACGATCGAGGTGATGGCCGAACAGGGCTTTGCCCGCATCACGCTGGCCGATGTGGCGCGCAAGGCGGGGCTGGCGCATGGGCTGGTGAATTTCCACTTCCAGACCAAGGATGCGCTTCTGGCCGAAACCCTGTCTTATCTGTCGCAGGAATACCGTGCCAACTGGCGCGCCGCGCTGGATCAGGCCACCCCCACCCCCGCCGCGCGTCTGAACGCCCTGATCCGTGCCGATTTCGTGCCCGCGATCTGCACCCCCGCCCGCCGCTCGGCCTGGCTGTCCTTCTGGGCCGAGGCCACCAGCCGCCCGCTGTATCAGTCGCTCTGTGGCGGCAATGACCGCTTCTACATTCAAACGCTGGAAGGCATCTGCGCCGATCTGATCACCGAGGGCGGTTATAACGGCGATGCGGCGCGGATTGCGCGGGTGCTGCGGGTCACGTCGGAAGGGGTTTGGGCCGATCTTGTTTCCACCCAGACCCCCTATTCCGCCGCCGAGGCCCTGCAAACCGTTCTGGATGCGGCAGCGGCCTTCTTTCCGCGTCATTTCGGGGCAAACGGGCTATTGCAGCAGCCCTAGCGCGGCAGGCGGCCCTTTTCCAAGGCCAGCGCAAACAGGTAATGCACCGCCAAGCCACCCACAACCAACAGGCTGTCCAGCGCGAAACTGGCCGGATAGGCAGCCTTGGTCACCTGCCCCGCCAAAGCCAGCATCGACCCCAGCGCAAAGACCGGCAGCGCATTGCGCCCAAGCAAGGCCAGAGGCTGCATCGCTTCAGAGCCGCAAAGCCGCTTGATCGCCGGAAAGGTGGACAGGAAATACCCCAGCGCCAGAATGTGGAACAGCCGCGGCCCGCTCAGATAGGTCTTGTCAAAGGCGGTGAAAATCCGCGGAACGCCCGCCTCTTGCAGCGCCCAAAGCGATTGCCCCAGCAGATGCATCACGGTTTCGGACTGCGAATTGACAAGGGCCAGCAGCAGGTAGGCCCCTGTCAGCACTTGCAGCCAGCGCATCACCGGAATGAACCGTCGCCCGCTTTTCATCGCAACGCCCGTCAACAGCCCCGACGAGAACACGAACTGCCACGCGATCGGGTTAAAGAACCAGCCGCCGCCAAAGGGGAAATTCGGCAGATTCCAATACCACAGGCCCGCGCAGAACCACAGCAGCCCCGACAACGCCCATGTCAGGAACGGCCAGCGCAGCCCCAGCCATAGCAGGAAGGGTGCCACCAGCAACATCACCATATACATCGGCAGAATGTTCACATAGCCGATCTGATACAGCAGGAACGGCATGCCGATATGGGCCGCAAGCGGCTGGGTCAGATAGGTGCCAAAGGCGTTGTGACCCAGAATCTCGGCCGCGCCCATGAACATCACGCCATAGGACAGGATGCCCAAGGCCAGCAGCGTCGTCATGGCGTGGACCATGTAAAGCGTCCATGCCCGCCGCCAGACCCGCCCCACCGCAGGCCATGTGAACCCCGTGCGGAACGGTGCCGAATAGGCCAGCCCCGCCGCGATGCCCGACATGAAGACAAACCCTTCCGCCGCATCGGAAAAGCCGAAATTGCGCGAGGTCAGATGCTCGTACACCGTGCCGGGGATGTGATTCATGAAGATCATCACAAGGCACAGGCCCCGGAACACGTCCAGACGCAGATCGCGTGGCGTGGCTTTGGCGGTAAAGGACGCGTTAGACATTCAGGCCGGTTAACTCCGTAACAGCATCCGCTGCCGCCGGTTTGGTCCAGCGCGCAAGGCAGGCGTCGTGCAATTGCACAATCTGCGGCGGATTACCATCGGAAGGCACCTCGAACAAATGCCCGAATTGCGGACGCGACGACCATGCGATGATCACCGGTGCCACCATCATCGGCAGCCCCACCGGCAAAAGCCACGGCAACAGCGCAGGCGTCCATTGCCACGTCATCCCCAGCGCAACCGCGCCGGTCGCGGTGATCCACCAGCTTGCAGCCCAGGCATCGCCCAGCGACAGCGTGCCATCGCCACGGTTGTTGGCGGGCCAGCCACCATCGCGCCGCATCACCACCTGCGCCACCGATCGGGTCTGGAACATCAGGAAAATCGGGGCCTGAATTGACGACAGCACCAGTTCCGCCAGCGTCGATGTCGCCGCCCGCCCGAACCTGTCCGCCCGCCCCGAAGCCTGCGCGTCCGCCACGATCAGCAGCTTTGGCAGGATCAGCAGCCCGAACACCCCCACCGCAAGGCCCACGGCCTTGAAGGTCTCATCCGGCGGAAACACCGGAAACGGCCAATAGGGATCGGGGAAATAATCCGGTCCCGGCGCGAAATGCGGCGCAAGGATCGAGGCCACGATAAACGCCAGCCAGAACACCGGCGCGATATAGGCGAAAATCCCCTGCACAAAGACAAAACGGCTCCACAGCTTCAGCCCCGGTGCGCCGACAAGACGGGTATGCTGCAGGTTGCCTTGGCACCAGCGCCGGTCACGCTTGGCGTGGTCGATGATGTTTTCCGGGCCTTCCTCGTAAGACCCTTCCAGATCGTCATCCAGCCGCACCTGCCAGCCCGCCCGCGCCAGCAGCGCCGCCTCGACGTAATCATGGCTCAGGATATGGCCACCAAAGGGCGGCGGACCGGACAGCACCGGCAGACCGCAGCTTTCGGCAAAGGCCCGCACGCGCACCAGCGCGTTATGGCCCCAGAATGGTCCCGTGCGGCCCTGCATCACCGCAAGACCGCGCGCGAAGATCGGAGAATAGAACGCCGCCGCAAACTGCATCGACCGGCCAAAGCGCGAGCGCGCCCGCACGATTTTCGGCAGGGTTTGCAGCAGCCCCAGATCGGGAACAGCCTCCATCCGGCGCACCATTTCCACGATCGTGCCGCCGTCCATCAGGCTGTCGGCATCCAGAATCAGCGCGTAATCATAGGCCGCGCCCGAGGTGGCGATAAAATCCTCAAGGTTGCCGGCCTTTTTGCCGATATTCTGCGCGCGACGGCGGTAGAACATCCGGCCCTTGCCGCCCCGATCCGCCAACAGCCGCGCAAACCATTGCTTTTCGTCGCGCGCAATCGCCTCGCTGCGGGTGTCCGACAGCACCGCAAAATGGAATTGCGCCGGATCGCCCGTCGCCGCCAGCGAGATATCCATCGCGGCGATGCGGGCAAAGGTCACTTGCGGGTCTTCGTTATAGACCGGCACGATGATGACCGTGCGGCCCCGGATCGCGCCCGCATGGCGCTGCAACGGCGGCTTGGGACGTGAGGTCAGGCCAAGCAACCCCTGCACCGCGCCCCATGCCAGCCACCATGTCGAGATCGTGATCAACAGCGCCCGCACCACGTCCAGCGCGTCAGGCCCGTCGGCGGTGCCATAGCTGTAAAACACCAGCCCCGCCGCAATCGCCGCAGCAAAGCTGGCCGCAAGCGTCAAGAACCGCGCAAGCGAGGTTTCCCCCCCGTCCTGCGCGGCATTTTGCGCGCCGTTCCGCGCCTTGTTGTCGCCCGCGCGATGGGCTGGCGACCGTGCCATGCTGTGTCAGCCTTCCGACCGCGCGGGCCGCGCCACAAAACGCGCCAGCAGCGCGGCGAACAGACGGCCGCGCTCGATCTCGACCACCTGCTTGGGCATCGCCAAAGGCGCATGCGGCAAGGCCGCCGCTGCCTCGTCAAACGACAGGGCGTTGTGCTGCATATCCATCATGCCACGATCCATTGATAAAGCCAGTTCTCGGTCAACTTGCGGCCATAGCCTTTGACATGGGCGCCCATCTCGACAACCGAGTCCTTGGCCCCCTTCAGATCGATCACCAGACGCCAGATCGGCTGTCCCGGAATCTTCGACAGGGTTTGCGACAGCACTTCCCCGCCCGAGATATTCACCACCGCCTCGACCAGCGCGTTATCCGGCAAGGTCGCCAGCAGACCGCCGCCGAAATCGACCACGAACTTGCGGCTGCCATCGGTGTTTTCCACGCCCGATACCCCGCCCACACCCGCGCGGGTTTCATAGATGAAGGCCAGATCCTGATTCCAGTCCGGCTCCATCATGCCCCAGCGCATCTTGTAGGCGAATTCGCGCATCTCACCGGCCTGCACCTTGGCCTCCGGCACCCAGAACGCCACGATATTGTCGTTGGCCTCCAGCTCGGTCGGGATTTCCACCAGCCGCACCGAACCCTTGCCCCAATCGCCCGCAGGCTCGATCAGCAGGGACGGGCGCTTTTCATATTGCGCGTGGGCATCCTGATAGGCGTCAAAATCGCGGTCCCGCTGCATCAGCCCGAAGGAGCGCGGGTTTTCCTCGACGAAATACGATCCGGTCAACCGCGACGGGTTGTTCAGGGGCCGCCAGATCACATCGCCGTCGCGCCGTTCAATCCGCAGACCTTCGCTGTCATGCACATTCGGGCGGTAATCATCAAACTGCGACCGGTTCTTTTCCGAGAACAGGAACATCGATGTCAGCGGGGCCACCCCGATCTCATCCACCGCCGCGCGGAAGAACAGGCGCGCGGTGACGTCAATCTCGGTTTCCGCACCCGGACGGATCACAAAGCGATAGGCCCCGGTGCAGGACGCGCTTTCCAGCGCCGCCATAACCACGACCTCGCGCGAGAAAGGTGCAGGCTTTTCCAGATAAAACCGTGAAAAGCGCGGGAATTCCTCGCCCGGTGCCAGCGCGGTGTTGATCGCCAGCCCGCGTGCCGACAGGCCATAGGCATTGCCCCGGCCCAGCGCGCGGAAATAGGACGCACCCAGAAACGCCACCACCTCGTCAAACAGGTCGGCACGGTTCAGCGGCGCATTCAGACGAAAGCCCGCCACGCCCGGCAGATCGAAATGCTGCGGCACCCGCGCCGCCAGATCGCCGATATATTCGAAATCATCGGTCGAGAACGCCATCGGCACCGCATTGCCATTGCTGACCTCGTGGATCAGCACCGGATCGGCGAACAGCCAGCCCATATGGAACGGATAGACCCGAAACGCCGAATCCTCGGCCACCCAAGGCGCGCTGGTGTCGCGGAACTTGATCTTCTGGTAATCGTCATAGGTCAGCGCATTCAGAAAGCTTTCCGGCTGCACGGCCTTCTGGTCGGGCTGTGCCGCCAGCGCCTTCATCTCTTCGGTCAGCAGATCAAAGCTGAACGGCACAGGCGTTGCGGCGGGCGCCACAGTGGCAGGCGCTGCCGCCTCTTGCGCCCAAAGCCGGCCCGTCAACGCTGTCGAGGCCGACAGCGCCCCCAAAGCCCCCAGAACGAAACGCCGTGTGGGTTTGACACCTTGTGTCACAGGAAGCACCATGATTGCCGTCGACTCCATATTTCCAAAGCGCACAAGTGGCAGGCTTTGCCGAAAATCGCTACGCCCGAGTGCATGCGCCAGACGCATGGCAGCTATGCACTTGCAGCAATTTAGACAAAATCCCGTCGCGGTCAGCCCTGAATTTCAGGCCCGTTTACGCGCCAAGCCATCTATCATGCGACATATTTTCCCCGCAAGACAGCATCGCGGGCCGCTGTGCAACTGCGGCGAAAACAGGCCGATGCCCGCCTAGACCACCTCTGCGCCCACCATCAAGGCCGCCACATCAGCCTGTGCCAAGGGCCAGCGGATCAGCAGCATCGCCGGATTAAGCCCCTTGTGCTGCCCGCACAGCGTCTCAAGCCCGTCCAGACGGCACCGGAATACCCGTTCTTCGGCGGTCTGTGCCTTGGACACCACCTCGACCGCAGCCCCCGCAGGCCAGCCCGCCGCGCGCAACCCCGCGACGATCTGCCCTGCCTGCGCGACCCCCATATAGCAGGCCAGAGTCGTGCCTTCGCGCGCGGTATGGCCCCAGTCCTGCGCCCCGTCATGGCGCAAATGCCCCGTCGCAAGGATCAACCGCTCGGTCTGCCCCCGCTCTGTCAGGAAACTGCCCGCCGAGGCCGCCGCCGCGCAGGCCGATGTCACCCCCGGCACGATCTCCCACGGCACGCCTGCGGCAGTCAGCGCATCCGCCTCTTCGGCCCCGCGTGCGAAAATCCCCGGATCGCCGCATTTCAACCGCACCACGCGGCGGCCCGCCTGCCCCGCCTGCACCAGCAGCGCGCTGATCTGGTCCTGCGGCAGCGCATGCTGGCCGGGTGCCTTGCCGACATAAACCAGCCTTGCCCCCCGCCGCGCATGCATCAGCAGCGCAGGGTCCGCCAGCCGATCATAGAACACGACATCCGCCGCCTGTAACCGCTGCACCCCGCGCAGCGTGATCAGATCGGCAGACCCCGCCCCCGCGCCGACAAGGCTGACAAAACCTTGCTGCGCCGCCGCCTGCACCCTGCGCCTTGCCCTGATCCCGACACGGGGCAGCAGCGCATGAACCGCCTGAAACAGCGCAGCCCAACCTGATCTTGCAGCAAAATCTGTCATTCCGCAGCCTCCGGCAGTCTATACCGGCGCAGCAGCCCCGCCAGTTCCGGCCTGCACGACCCGCAAGACGTGCCAGCCCCCAGCACCGCCCCCAGTTCCGCCACCGAAACCGCGCGGCCCGACTGGATCGCATCCCGGATGGTGTTCACCCCCACATTCAGACAGGCGCAGACGGTCGCGCCTGCGTCCGGCATATCGGCACTTGGCCGCCCCGCCAGCGCCATCGGGGCCGCCGCGTTCAGGTTGGCCGCCAGATGGTCGCGCGCCAGGGCCAGCGGTTCCGGCCCGACAAACAGCGCCGCCAACAGCCGCCCGTCCTGATGAAACGCCACCCGCGCCAGCCCGCGCTTGGCATCCATCACCGTGACAGCATGGCAATCGGGCAGCCCGAACAGCGCGCGCGCATAGGCCACCCAATCGGCAGCAGGGGTCTGCCCCGCCAACTCCAGCCGCCAGCCGCCCTGCACCTTTGCCCGCGCCCAATACTCGGCCACCGGCTGCACCTCCCCCGCGCTGACCGCAAAACCGAACCAGCCCGCCTCAAATTTTTGCGCCTGCACCGCCGCCGATTTGCTTTCCGGCTGGCCCGACACAGGGTCCACCAGCGCAGGCACCAGCACATCAATCCGCGCAGCCGAGGCGTTCTCCCCCGTCCAGTGCATGGGTGCAAACATCTGCCCCTGCGCGCCCGCATCCGTAATCAAGGCCCGCAGCAGCGCCCGCCCGTGGGCATTGGAAACCTCCACCAGATCCGCCGCCCGCACCCCCAACCGCGCCGCATCCGCCGGATGCAGTTCCACAAACGGCTCGGCCAGATGTTGGCTAAGGCGCGGCGATTTCGCGCTGCGCGTCATGGTGTGCCACTGATCGCGTATCCGCCCCGTGTTCAGCCGGAACGGCGCAGCCTCGGTCAGCGCTTGCGGTGCGCGCGGCGTGATCGGCAGCATCCGCGCATGACCATCGGCGGTATGGAACACGCCTTCCCCAAAGAACCGCCCGCCCCGCTGACGTGGGTTTTGCGGCCATGTAAAGGGGTCCAGCGCATCATAACCGGCCTCGGAAATCCCCGCCATATCCGAGATGTCAAAATCGCTGCCCAGCCATCCCGCCACCCCCGAAAGTGCGGCATATTCCGCAAAGATCGCCGCCTCGGTTCCCCAGCCAAAGCCCACAAACCCCATCCGCTGCGCCACCTGCGCCAAAATCCACCAATCCGCCCGCGCCTGCCCCGGTGCGCGCAGCACCGCGCGCTGGCGGCTGATGGTGCGGTCGGAATTGGTCACCGTGCCGGATTTCTCCCCCCAAGCCGTCGCGGGCAGCAGCACATGCGCCAGCCGCGCGGTATCGGTTTGCCCCGTCACATCGCTGACCACCACAAACGGACAGGCCCGCAGCGCATCGGCCACGGCATCGGCCTCGGGCATCGACACCGCAGGATTGGTGTGGATGATCCAGATCGCCTTGATCCGCCCGTCCGCCACCGCGCGGAACATATCGACCGCCTTCAACCCCGCCTTGTCCGCCATCGCAGGGCTGCCCCAGAACCCCCGCACCGCCCCCCGATGCGTCTCGTTCTCCAGATCGAGATGACAGGCCAGCATATTGGCCAGCCCCCCCACCTCGCGCCCGCCCATCGCGTTGGGCTGGCCCGTCACCGAAAACGGCCCCATCCCCGGTCGGCCGATCCGCCCCGTGGCCAGATGGCAGTTCAGGATCGCATTCACCTTGTCGCTGCCCGAGGTGGATTGGTTGATGCCTTGGCTATAGACCGTCACCACCCGCTCGGTTCCCGTCCACAGCGCCAGAAACGCCTCAAGCTCTGCCGCAGCCAGCCCCGTCACCGCCACATCCGACGCCCGCGCCGCAGCCAGCGCCTCATCCCAGCCGTTCACATGGGTCAGAAACCCTGCATCCACCGCCCCCCGATCCGCAATCGCCACCAGCAGCGCGTTGAACAGCGCCGCATCCGACCCCGGCGCGATGGCCAGATGCAGATCGGCCAGATCGCAGGTGGCCGTCCGGCGCGGATCGATCACCACCACCCGCAGCGCAGGCCGCGCCGCCTTGGCTGCCGCCAGCCGCTGATACAAAACCGGATGGCACCACGCGAGGTTCGATCCCGTCAGCACCACCAGATCAGCACTCTCAAAATCCTCATACAGCCCCGGCACGGTGTCAGACCCGAACGCCCGCCTGTGCCCCGCCACCGAGGACGCCATGCAAAGCCTTGAATTGGTGTCAATATTGGCAGACCCGATAAACCCCTTCATCAGCTTGTTGGCGACATAGTAATCTTCCGTCAGCAACTGCCCCGAGACATAGAACGCCACCGCATCCGGCCCGTGATCGGCAATCACCCGCGCAAAGCGCTTGGCCACCAGCCCCAAGGCCGCATCCCAGCCCACATCCTGCCCGAACACGCGCGGAGCCAGAAGCCGCCCCTCCAGCCCCACGGTTTCACCCAAGGCGCTGCCCTTGGAACACAGCCGCCCCTTGTTCGCCGGATGGTCAGGATCGCCTGCCACCTCCAAGCCCCCCGCCCCGTCCGGCGTGGCCAAAATCCCGCAGCCCACACCGCAATAGGGGCAAGTGGTGCGGACTGCCCCCAACGCTGGCCCCGACACCAACGCTGTCATGCCGCCACCCGCCGCGCCAGCCGTGTGGCATCCAGCAAAATCCGCCCGCCCTCGATGCGCGCCGGATATGTCGCCACCTGCCCGCTATCCGCCCCCTGCGCCATCCCCGTTTCCAGCGAAAACACCCAAGCATGCAGCGGACAGGTCACCGAAGCGCCATGCACGATGCCCTCCGACAGCGGCCCGCCCTTGTGCGGGCAGCGGTCATCCATCGCAAACACCTGATCGTCGGCGGTGCGGAACACCGCCACACAGCCAGCGGCGGTTTTCACCACCCGCGCGCCCTGCGGCGGAATGTCGGCCAAAGCGCCAATATCAACCCAGCTCATTCTGCGGCCTCCAGCGAAAGATCGGCCATCGGCGCCCATTGCGCCAACTGGTCGGGTTTGGTCAACTCGGCCCAAGGGTCCACCTGATAGACCGACTGCGACAGCATAAAGCGGTCATAAAGCGCCCGCCTTGTGGCCAGATCGGCGATCTGCTCCTGACACCACGCCAGCCCCACCTTTGCCACCCATTTGTAAATCCGGTGCAGATAGCGGCTGTTTTCGCGGTAAAGTTGCACGAAGGCCGCGATGATCTCCATCGCCTCGGCTTCGGTTGCGGCTTTGCACAGGGGTTCGGTTTCGCGCACATCCATGCCCGCCGCCCCCGCCACAGAAATCTCGAACCCGCTATCCACGCAGATCACACCAATATCCTTGCAGGTCGCCTCGGCACAGTTGCGCGGACAGCCCGACACCCCCAGCTTTACCTTGGCAGGCGTCCACGACCCCCACAGCAATTTCTCCAGCTTGATGCCCAGCCCCGTGCTGTCTTGGGTGCCAAAGCGGCAAAACTCGGACCCGACACAGGTTTTAACCGTCCGCAGGCCCTTGGAATAGGCATGGCCCGACACCATTCCCGCCGCATTCAGATCGGCCCACATCGCAGGCAGATCGGCCTTTTTCACCCCCAGCAGGTCAATCCGCTGCCCGCCCGTCACCTTGACCATCGGCACGTCATACTTGTCCGCCGCATCGGCAATCGCACGCAACTCGGCAGGCGTCGTCACCCCGCCCCACATCCGTGGCACCACCGAATACGTGCCGTCTTTCTGGATATTTGCGTGGTTGCGTTCATTCACAAAGCGGCTTTGGCGATCATCACGGTATTCGGTCGGCCAGTCCGCGATCAGATAGTAGTTCAGCGCCGGACGGCAGCTTGCACAGCCCCCCACCGACCGCCAGCCAAGTTCCTGCATCACCGCCGGAATGGATTTCAGCCCGACCGATTTGATCAGCCGCCGCACGTCCTCATGCGTATGATCGGTGCATTTGCACATCGCCGGATTGGCATTGGCGGTAAAACTGTCGCCCAGCGTCACCGCCATCACCTGCTCGACCAGCCCCGTGCAGGTGCCACAGCTTGAACTGGCCTTGGTGGTGGCCCGCACCAGATCCAGCGTGTTCGCCCCGCCAAGGATCGCATCGACAATCTTGCCCTTGCACACGCCGTTACAGCCACAAATCTCCGCGCTAGGCGGCAAGGCTGCAACGGCTGCCATAGGGTCCGCCGTGGCCCCCCCCTGATAGGCAGGCCCAAAGATCAGTGTGTCGCGCATCGGCGTGATGTCGGTGGCGTCCTTGATCAGCCCGAAGAACCAGTTGCCGTCAGCGGTATCGCCATACATCACCGCACCGACCAGCGCGTCGCCCTCGATCACCAGCCGCTTGTAGACACCGCGCGCAGGGTCGCGGAACACAATATCCTCGCGCCCCGGGCCATCGGCAAAATCGCCCGCCGAAAACAGATCACAGCCCGTCACCTTCAGTTTCGTGGCCGTCTGCACCGGACGGAACGCCGCCTCTTGCCCCAGCAACGCCTGCGCCAGCACTTTCGCTTGGTCATACAAGGGCGCGACAAGGCCAAAGAGTTGCTTGTTATGTTCCACACATTCGCCCACCGCCCAGATCGCGGGGTCGCTGGTCTGCATCGCATCATTGACGGTAATACCGCGCCCCACATCCAGATGCGCGTCATTCGCCAGCCGCACCTCGGGCCGGATACCCACCGCCATGCAGACGATATCGGCGTCGTAAACCGTGCCATCCTCCAGCAGCACGGCCTCGACCCGATCCTTGCCCAAAATCGCCTTGGTCGCACCCTTGCAGTGGATTTTCATCCCCCGCTGTTCCAGCGATTTTTGCAGCAGATAGCCTGCGGCGGGGTCAAGCTGACGTTCCATCAGATGGCCCATCAGGTGGATCACCACCACCTCCATCCCGCGCAATTGCATGCCCGCCGCAGCCTCAAGCCCCAGCAAACCGCCGCCGATCACCACCGCCTTCGCCCCCGGTTTCGCGGCGGCGATCATCGCATTGGTATCCTCAAGGTCGCGGTAGGTCACCACGCCCGCCAGTTTATGCCCCGGCACCGGAATGATGAAAGGTGCCGACCCCGTGGCGATCACCAACTGGTCATAGGGTGTCTCCACCCCCGCGCTGGTCACGGTTTTGGCGGCACGGTCAATCCGCGTCACCGCCTGCCCCAGCACGGTTTTCACCCCCCGCGCCGCATACCAATCCGCATCATGCGTCACGATATCCGCGTAGGTCTTTTCCCCCGACAACACCGGAGACAGCATGATCCGGTTATAGTTCCCGCGCGGCTCGGCGTTGAACAGGGTGATGTCAAACGCATCCGGCGCCGCTTCGGTCAACTGCTCCAGCACCCGACCCGAGGCCATGCCCGCCCCGATGACAACAAGTTTCTGTTTCATCACGCAACGTCCTTTTTCTGATCGGGCTTTTGACCGGATTTCTTATGCCCGTGTTCGTATTCCTCAAGGAAGCCAAGCACTTCGGCGCGGTAGTGATAGTAATCGGGATGCTCCAGCAGGCTGCGGCGGCTGCGCGGGCGTGGCAGGTTCACTTGGGTGATCTTGCCAATCGTGGCGTTCGGCCCGTTGGTCATCATCACCACGCGGTCGGCCAGCAAGATCGCCTCATCCACGTCATGCGTCACACAGACGGCGGTGACTTTGGTGCGGCTCCACACCTCCATCAGCACCTCTTGCAACTCCCACCGCGTCAGGCTGTCCAGCATCCCGAAGGGCTCATCCAGCAGCAACAGTTTCGGTGACAAAGCAAAGGCCCGCGCGATGCCCACCCGCTGCCGCATACCGTTCGACATATCCGCCGCAGGCCGATCCATCGCATCCGCCAGCCCCACCCGTTCAAGATAATACTCGACCACCTCTTGCCGTTCCGCCTGACTGGCCTTTGGGTAAACCTTGTCCACCCCGATCGCGACATTCTCTTTTGCGGTCAGCCAGGGGAACAGGTTGGGCGACTGGAACACCACCGCGCGTTCGGGATCGGCCCCTTCCACGTGCGTGCCGTCCAGCGTGATCGCTCCCTTGGAAATCTCGTTCAGCCCCGCCGTCATCGTCAGAACGGTTGATTTGCCACAGCCCGAATGGCCGATCAGCGACACAAACTCGCCCTTCTTCAGCACCAGATTGAAATCCTCCACCACCGTCAGCGGGCCTTTCGGCGTGGCGTAGACCTTGTGCAGTTGCGAATAGCGCAGATAGCGCGCCTCGACCGGCGATACCGCCGCCGCCGAATAGGCGCGCGGCAGGGCGTGGCGCGGCGTCACCGCAGGCAGCGCCCGCGTTTCCGGCAGTTTGGATTTGATCCCCACATCCATCAGATAGGCCGTCACATCCGCCCGCAGCGCCTTCACCCCCGCATCCCCGTTCATCACATCGCGGTCACGCGGGCGCGGCAAATCCACCGCAAAATCCGCGCCCAGCGTGCCATCGGGGTTCAGGCACAGGATGCGGTCAGCCAGCACCAAGGCCTCGTCCACATCATTAGTGATCAGCACGGCGGTGCGCCGGTCAGCCGCCCAGATCGCCTCGATCTCGGACGCCACATTGCCCCGCGTCAGCGCATCCAGCGCCGACAGGGGTTCATCCATCAACAGAACCTGCGGCTCCATCGCCAGCGCCCGCGCCACCGCCACCCGCTGCCGCATCCCCCCCGACAATTCGGCAGGACGCCGATCCGCGGCATGGGACAGCCCCACCATCTTGATATATTTCTGCACCAAGGCGGCACGTTCGGGTTTCGACGCAGAGGACACCGCATCCACCGCCAACCCGATATTCCCCGCCACCGTCAGCCACGGCATCAGCGCATAAGACTGGAACACCAGCCCGCGCTCCGGCCCCGGCCCCGTCACGGGCGCACCCTGAAACCGCACCTCGCCCCGATCCGGCAGCGTCAGCCCCGCCATCAGATTGATCAGCGTCGTCTTGCCCGATCCCGAAAAGCCAAGGATCGCCAGAAACTGCCCTTCCTGCACATCGAACGACAGGTTCCGCAAGACAGGCGTATCGCCGTAGCCTTTGGAAACATTGTGAAATTCAAGAATACCCATGGATCACCTGTTGTTCGAAAAGGTGAACAGCGATTGCAGCGCGAACATCACCCGATCCAGAAGGAAGCCGATGATCCCGATGGTCAGCACCGCCACCATGATCTTGGCCAGGGATTGCTCGGACCCGTTCTGGAACTCGTCCCAGACAAACTTCCCAAGCCCCGGATTCTGCGCCAACATTTCAGCCGCAATCAGCACCATCCAGCCCACGCCCAGCGACAGCCGCAGCCCCGTAAAGATCAGCGGCAAGGCCGAAGGCAGCACCAGACGCGTGATTTTTTTCCACAAGGAAAGCTTCAGCACGCGGCTGACGTTCACCAGATCCTTGTCGATGCTGGCCACGCCCAATGACGTGTTGATCAGCGTCGGCCACAGCGAACACAAGGTCACCGTAAAGGCCGACACGATAAAGCTTTTCGGCAAATCACCATCCACATACAGCGCCGAGACCACCATCGTCACAATCGGCAACCACGCCAGCGGCGACACCGGCTTGAATATCTGCACCAGCGGGTTGATCGCCGCATTGGCCGTGGGCGACAGCCCCGCCAAAATCCCCAAAGGCACCGCAATCGCCGTGCCGATCAGAAACCCCGCGAAGACGGTTTTGATCGAGGTCCAGATCTGCGCGTAATAGGTCGGCTTGCCGGTATAGGCGGGGGTTTTCACCTCATCCGCCTTGCCCGCCGCCACCAGCGCCGCGTTCTTCTCCGCCTGTTTGGCGTAGAATTCTTCGCGCTTCACGCCTTCGGCTGTGGCCGATGCATCCAGCGCCAGTGCCTGCTCCCAGACCTGTGCAGGGCCGGGAATGGCCCCCAGCGAGGTCTGCACCAAGGGCGCGGTGCTGGCCCAAAGCGCCAGAAAGCCCGTAATCGCCAGCATCGGCACCACCGCCAGCCGCCAGATTTCCGGCAATTGCCCGCGCGGATTGTCGCCCGCCAGCAGCCGCCAGATCGGCGTGATCCAGGCCAGCCCCAGCAAGCGGAACCATTGATCGCATTTGCCGATCAGTCGATACAACCGCTCCAGCCGCGCGGCACGGTCGGCGCGGGGTTCTTCGGGCAAGGCAGCAGGGTCAAGCAGGGTCATGTTCGTCTCCATCAGCCAGACCGCCGCCCCGCAGGGCAGCGGCACACGCGTTGATTCAGTTGATGATTTCGCCGCCAGACACGGTCTGCGCGCCCTTCAGCCCGATGGTCAGACTGTCGATATAGGCGTTGGGTTTGGTGCCATCATAGGCCACCCCGTCGATGAAATCGGCAGACGGATCGCGGTAGCCATCGGCATCGAAATCGAACTGCTCGGCGGTGGCGCGGCCTTCGGCAATCAGCGCCTCGGCGGCCAGTTTGTAGACATCGGGCTTGTAGACCGACTTGGCGATCTCATCGAACCACGCATCCGGCTTTGCTTCGCCGATCTGGCCCCAGCGGCGCATCTGCGTCAGATACCACACCGCATCCGAGTAATAGGGGAAGGTCGCGTTATAGCGGAAGAACACGTTGAAATCGGGCGCAGGGCGCACATCGCCCGCCTCGTACTCAAAGCTGCCGGTCATCGAATTGGCCAGCACCGCCGCATCCGCGCCCACATAATCGGGCCGCGACAGGATTTCCACCGCCTCGGCGCGGTTGACGTTATCGCCCTCGTCCAGCCAGATCGCGGCCCGGATCAGCGCCTTGGTCAGCGCCAGCGTGGTCTGCGGGTTGGCCTCAACAAACTCCGCCGTCAGCCCGAACACCTTTTCGGGATTGTTCTTCCAGATGTCATTGTCGGTGATCACCGGCACGCCGATGCCCTTGGCCACCGCCGCCTGATTCCACGGCTCGCCCACCGAATAGCCGTCGATCGTGCCGGCCTCCAAGGTCGCGGGCATCTGCGGCGGCGGCGTCACGGAAATCAGCACATCCCCGCCAATCTGCCCCGACACATCATCCGCCGAATACACCCCCGGATTGATCCCGCCCGCCGCCAGCCAGTAACGCAGTTCGTAGTTATGGGTCGAAACCGGAAACACCATGCCCAGATTGAACGGCTTGCCCTCTGCCGCATAAGCCTCGATCACCGGCTTCAGCGCCGCCGCCGAGATCGGATGCGCGGGCGCATCACCCTCCATCGCCAGCCCCGGCTTCATCGCCTCCCAGACCGCATTGGAAACCGTGATCGCATTGCCGTTCAGATCCATCGAGAACGGCGTGACCAGTGCGGCCTTGGTGCCATAGCCGATGCTGGCCGCAATCGGCTGCCCCGCCAGCATATGCGCGCCGTCCAGTTCACCCGACACCACGCCATCCAGCAGCACCTTCCAGTTCGACTGCGCCACCAGCGTCACCGACAGGCCTTCGTCCTCGAAAAACCCCTTTTCCTTGGCAATCGCCAAAGGGGCCATGTCGGTCAGCTTGATGAACCCCAAGGTCAGTTCCGATTTTTCCACCCCCGCCGTTTCGGCAAAGGCGGGCGCCGTCAGCAGCGCGGTGGTGGCAAGCAGGGCAAAGGTGCGTGTCATATCTGTTTCCCGGATGGCCCCGAGGAGGCGGGGCGTTGAAATGCAAAAAGCCGCCAGATCCCATGCCACGGAAGGCACTGGATCGAGCGGCACTGCTCGGCTTTTCCCAACTTTGGGGGGCGGCGCGGTAAGGCTTCATTGCCACCGCACTTGGGTTAATGCTGCCTGTGCCGCGCTGCGGCGTCAACGAAACCATAGGAATTTGGGGTCAGATCGCGGTGATTTCGCACCCGCAGCATCCGCCTGCCGCTTTTTTCAGCAGACAGGCAGGCTGGGGTCGAAAATACGGGCGTCAAAAAAGCGGTCGGCGGGCAGAATCAAGCTGCCCCGCTCGGTCGCAACGGCGGTGGGGGCATCCAGCGCGCCCTCCAGCTTGGCCGAGGCACTGGGCAAATCCGCCCCCGCCGCGCGCAGATGCGTCCGGTAGAGATCGGCGCGGAACACCCCCGCCGCAACCGTGCTGGCCGCCTCGACCGCCAAACCGTGCCGCCGTGCCAGCGCCACCCCGATCCACGCCGCCTGACTGCGCCACGGAAACCCCGCCGCCCCGCCATGAAAGCGGATCAGCCCCTTGGTGATCCGCTCCGCCCCGTCGGCGGAAATCACTAGCCGCCCCGACAGCGCGCGCTCGATCACCTCTGACGGCACCGCCAGCCGCCCCGATGCGGTCAGCAGCTCCGAGGCCACCATGTGATTGCCTACATCGCCCAGCCAGCGCCCCGCCCGCCACAAGGCGCGCAACAGCCGCCCCGCCATGCGCGGCTCTGCCTCGGCCCAACCCGCGCGGGTGGCCAGCACCTTTTCCGGCGCAGAAGCCCAGATCGCCGCAGCGGGCAACAGCAGCACCCCCGCGCCGGTTTCCACCGCCACCGATCCCCAAGGCTCGCCCACGCAAAACGCATCAATCTCGCCCGCCGCCAGCGCCTGCGCCATCAAGGGCGGCGGCACGGTGCGGATGTCCAGCAAAGCCGCCTCTGCACCCAAGGCCCCCAGCCAATATTGCAGCAATTCGCGGTGCATCGAAAACGCGAACGGCACGCCGATCCGCAGCGTTCTGGCCGCCGCCAGCAGCGCCCGCCCCGCCGTATAGGCATCGGCAAAGTCAAAGCCATGCCCCGCCGCCCGCATCCGCGCCGCCAGATCAAGCGAGACGCCGATGACATTTCCGTTCAGATTCAACACCGAAAGCGCCTCGAACCGCGCAGGGCTGCGCCCCAGCCCCAGCGCCATCGCCACCGGCAAGGGGGCCAGCATATGCGCGGCCTCGACCTGCCCCAGCGCCAGCATATCGCGCAAACTGGCCCAGCTTGGGGCCGCGTGCAGATCGAAATGCAGCCCCTCTTCCTCGGCAAAGCCCATGGCCTCGGCCACAATCAGCGGGGCTGCATCCAGCAGCGGCACATAGCCAAGGCGCAGCGCCACGCTCATTTCAGCAGGTCCGCCGTCATCACCAGCGCCTGCGCCACCTCGGCCAGTTTGCGCCCCTGATCCATCGCGGTTTTCCGCAGCAACGCATAGGCGTCTTCCTCGCCAATGCCGCGCGCGCGCATCAGGATACCCTTGGCGCGATCAATCACCTTGCGCTCTTCCAGCGCGCGGCGGGTTTCCGACAGCTCGATCCGCATCTTTTGCAACATGTGAAAGCGCGCAATCGCGGCGTCCAGAATGGGTTTGATCCGGTCGGCCCGCAACCCGTCGACCACGTAGGCCGACATCCCCGCCTCGATCGCGGCCTTGGTCAGACTGCCATCGCTTTGATCGACAAACATCGCCACGGGCCGTTCTGTGGGCGCGGTGGCCAGCGCCAGTTCTTCCAGCACATCGCGCGAGGGATTGCCCGCATCGATCAGCACAAGATCGGGATTGCGCTGCGCAATGCGGCGGGCAAGTCCGGTCTCCTCGGCAATCACCATCACGTCGAAATCGCCCGCATCGCGCAGGCCATCGACGATCAACATCGCCCGATCCCGGTCCTTTTCGACCACGATGATGGACAGCCTTTGCTTCATCCCTCCTCCAAACCGCAGCCGGTCCCGAAAGCAAAGCCGAAAGCCACCTGCGACCCAATCGGAAATACCAAGCCCGAAGATTACCGCCCAAAAAACGGGCGAAATCCCTTCGCAAGCGCAGAAAACACGCAAAACCGGCCTGACCTGCCCCAATCAGCCCGCCGCATCATCTTGGCCCAAATACTCCCGCCGGAGGCCTGACTCGGGGCCAAATGGCCGCCAAAGGTTAAGATTCCCCTAACGCCACCGCCCAACCCCTTGGAATCAAACATCTAAAAATGGTCCCGCGTTGGGACCGCACAGCCCTAGCCCCGAAACGCCGCCGCCTGTGGCGCGGGCAGATCAAATTCCGCCAGAACCCGCGCCCGCCCCGTGGCCGACATTTTCCGCGCCGTCTTTTCCACGATCTCCAGCACTGCCTCGGGGGCATGCTTGGCCGCGAAGGGCTGGAAATACCAGCGCAGGAAGGTAAAGCAGATCACGTCTTCCAGATCCTGCACCTCTGCATCCCGCTTGATGCCCTCTTTCCGCAGCATCGCGGCAACCCTGTCCTGCAAGGCCGCATCATAGCCCGCATCGCGCATCATCGCCGCCACCCGCTCCCCGTGCCGCCGCCCCTGCTCGCGCCGCCACGCCAGATAGCCCTCCTTGCCCGCCGGATAGTCGCCCCTCGGCAAAAGCCAGCGTTCGACATGCTGCCCCCGCGCCGCGATCTGCAAGGCTTCCGAGGCCTGCGGCACCAGACGCGCCAGTTCCTGCGTCATCCGCTCGCCGTAAAGCAAAGCCTCCCCCGCAGGGTCCGCCCCATTGGCTGCATCAATCGCCGCCAGCACCGCCTGTAACCGCGCGCTCATCCCCGCCACCCTCTGCCATTGATCGGGCCAGCCGCAGCAAGCTTCCGCAGGCCAGCCCCATCGCCAATATTGGCCCGAGTATGCGCCCGCGTCACCCCTTATTCCCGCCGCGCCGCAAAAACACAGGCCGCGTCAAAGCGCGTGCAGCCAGCGCATCCGTTCGGCCAGATCGGGCGCGCCAAAGGCCAGCGAGCCCATCACCACCGTCTCGGCCCCCGCCGCGCGCAGCAGCGGAACTGTGGTGTCGCGGATACCCCCATCGGCGGCCAGAACAATGCGCCGCCCGGTGGACGCGATCAGCCCGCCCGCCTCTTGCAGCCGTGCGGTCGCGGTGGGGTCAAGCCCCTGCCCCTTGACGCCAATCGCCGTTCCCAGCAGCGTCAACATATCCAGACGCGGCAACCACGGCGCGGCATGGGCCACCGGTGTTTCCACCCGCAGCACCATACCCGCCTTGACCCCATGCGAGTCGATACGGTCCAGCCCCGCTGCGGCATTGGCGTTTTCGGCGTGCAGGCTGATCAGATCGGCCCCTGCTTCGGCAAACTGGTCGATCTGTGCCAGCAGCACCGCATCGGCCACCATCAGATGCACATGGATCGGCAGCGCGGTCCTCTCACGCAAACGCGCCACCAGATCGGGAAAGAACAGCAGCGCAGGCGCGAAATGGCCATCCGCCACATCGACATGCAGGATGTCGGCGTGGGGCGTGATGCGGGCCAGATCATCGGCAAGACGGATCAGATCGGCAGACCACATCGAATATTCGGCCAGAAGGCGGTTGCGGGGCAGATCGGTGATCCAGTCGGGCTGCGGGCGGGGCATGTCAAATCTCCTTCAGGAACTGGGTCATGGCGGCGGCAAGTGCGGCCAGATGGGCAGGTTTGTCGCGCCCTTTGGCGGGCATATCCACCAGCCGCGCCTGTGGGATCAGCGCGGCCAAGGCCTGCGCGTAGGGGACGGGGTGAATGGCATCTTGCGAGGTCGAGCAGATCAGCGCGGGCAAAGACAAGCCCCGCAGATCCGCCTCGGCAATCCCCGGACCATCGGCAGAAATCGCCGTCAGTAGCCGTGCGGTATCGGCTTGGGGGGCGCGGGCGAAGAACCCCATCAGCGAGGCAAGGTTATCGGGTGCTTCGCGCGCAAGCCTTTGGGCGGTGGCGCTTTGGGCAAAGATCGCGCGGGCAGTATCGGCGGGATGCTGCGCCAGCAGGGCGCCCACCTCGGCATTCGGGGCCATATTGGCGGGGGCGTCATTTGCCACCCAAGCCGGCCGCACCAGCACCAGCGCCCGCACGAGTTCGGGGCGGATCACCGCAATACGGCTGGCAATCGCCGCCCCCATCGAGATGCCGCCCAACACCACCGGCGCGGGCAGCGTTTCGATCAGCGCGGCCACATCCTCGGCAAAACCCGCGATAGAGGGCGCGCCCATCTCCGAGGCCCCGTGGCCCGCACATTCCAACCCGTGCCAGCTTTGGCGGCCAAGCCCCTGCATCGCCTCGGCAATCTGGCGCGCATCGCCGCATAGCCCGTGCTGGAACACCAAGGCCGGGCCATCGCCGCCCTGTCCATAAACCGCCAGCCGCAGACCGTTGCGGATCAGGAACCGCTGCGGTGTCATAGGGCGGCCAAGGTTTGCGCCAGATAGGTCGCAACGCCCGGTGCCTCATCCGCCGCAAGTCCGTGGGTCACAAGATCGCCGCCAAACCCCGCCGCCTTCAACCGCCCCAGAAAATGCGGGAAATCGACAACGCCTTGCCCTGCGGTGGCAAAACCGCCCTTCGCGTCGCGGTCTTTGGCATGGGCCATCACGATCCGGTCGGCCAGCAGATCCACCGCCTGCGAGAGCAGATCCCGCTGGGCTTGCAGGGGGGCCACCTCGAACAGATTGGCCGGATCAAGCACGATAGCCAAGACGGGGCTTTGCAGCGTATCGATCAGCGCCCGCGCCCGCGGGGCCGAGTCGATGACATTGGCCAGTTCGGGTTCAATGCCCAATTTGACGCCACGGGCTTCGGCCAGCGCACAGGCCTTAGCCATTTCGTCCAGCAGATCGCGCCACGCTTCGGGGCTGGCATTCTCGGGGTGGTGGTTCCATTGGTCGGCCGGATCGCGGGTGCCGGTGCAAAGAGTCACCATATCCGTGCCAAGTCCAGCGGCGTTTTCAATCAGAATGTGTAGCCGTTGCAGGCCCTTGGCCCGCACCGCCGGATCGGGATGGATCATGTTATAGGTGCCGGAGACTGCCGCAATCGCCACGCCCGTTTCCCGCGCGGCATCGGCCACCGCCGCCACCTGTTGCGGGGTCAGCGCATCGGGCATGGCAGCAAGGCCGGAACAGGCCATGTTATATTGCACCGAGGCAAAACCGGCCGTCTTGGCCGCGTCCAGCACGGTCAGAGGGTCATTGCCCGCAAAAGTCTTGGCAAAAATCCCCAGCCGCATCACAGCGCGCCCGAAACTTCGGCCAGCGTCACCGGTTGCCCGCTGCGCACCGATTGTGCGATGGCAACCATCGCGCGGACCGAGGCGATGCCATCCTCGATATCCGCACCGGTTTGCGGCGTGTCGTTCAGGATCGTGTCGGCGAAACCTTCCAACTGGCGGCGGTAGAAATGCCCGTCGGCCCCCAGAACGCGATGGGTGGAGCCATCGGATTCATGGAAGATATCGACCTCGGAAGATTTGTAATACCACGGGTTATAGGTTTTCCCCAGAATCGAGCCTTGCGCACCGTAAATCTGGAAGCCCTCGTGCCAGTCCATCCGCACGGCGACGGTCAGATCGAGATGGCCCAAGGTGCCATTGGAAAATTCCACATCGACAAACCAGCAGCGGATGCCCGCGCGGTTCAAAAGGCGCGCGTCCACGGCCTTGATCTCGCCCGCAAAATAGCGCGCGGTATCAACCAGATGGCTGCCGTGGGCCAGCATGTAATAGCGGTCCAGATCGGCCTTGGGGTTTTCCGACGGTTTGCGCGCGTTTTTCGAGGTGACCATCAGCGGCTGCACCGCATCGGTCATGGCGTAACGGTGGGTATTGTCGCAATACCACGCCTTCAGCGCCACCATCTGCCCCATCGGCCCGTCGATAAACGCCTTGGCGGCCTGAAGCCCCGCGTCATAGCGCTTCATATGGCCGACCTGCAGCGTGCAACCCGAGGATTTCACCGCCGCGCGCAGGGTTTCGGCCTCATCAATATTCACCGCCAGCGGCTTTTCGCACAGCACATGCTTGCCCGCCTGCAAAGCGCGCAGGGCGGCGGGGACGTGGAAGGCATCCGAGGTGGCAATGATCACCGCCTCAAGCTGCGGATCGGCCAGCATCTTGTCGTAGTCGTTGTATGAGGTCGTCGGCGCATGGGTGGCGGCCATGCGGTCACGCAGATCGTCGGCCACATCGCAGATCGCGTAAAGATCGGCGTTGCGGGCCTTGGTGCAGGCTTCGAAATGCGCGGCTTGGGCAATCGGGCCGCAGCCCAGCACACCCACACGCAAGCGACGATCTTCTTTGGGTGGCATGCTCAGGCTCCTGTGGCGATGCGGTATTTATGGACAACCGCGCCCACCATCCGGCGGATCACGGTTTCGGGCAGCGTGGCGGGATCGCAATCGGTGACCAGCCCGCCGGTGACTTGCGCCACCAATCCGGGGGCCGGTTTGGCGTGGCGCAGGGCGGCGAAAAGGCGGGTTTGCGCGGATTGCACCGAAGGGTCGGGCCAGTAATAGCGCAGGCGGTCTGACAGGCCATAAAGCATCATGGTTTCTTCCTCCGGCCCCGCCTCGACATAGGGGCGCCAATCGGCGGGGCGCGCGCGCATCGCCGCCAGCAATGCCGCCGTGACGCCCGAGGACGGCAGGCGCAGCAAGGTCTCCAGCCGCTCCAGCGCCATTACGGCCTGACGGTAGGCAAAGGTCAGTTCGGGGCCGACTTTCAGCAGCGCGAAATGGTCGCGCACAAGGGCGGCAAGCGCGGCCTGCGTCTGGTAATCGGTGGAATGGGCCTCGAATGCAGCGCCTTGCAGGGCGGGGGCAAGGGCAGCAAGTCCGCCCGCCTGCGCGGGATCATAGCCGATGATCTGGTCATTGCCGAAATCAACCCCGGGCTGCACCACAACACCGATCACCCGCGCAAAGGCCGCTTCAAGCCCGCGCGCGGCAAAGGCCATGCGGTGCAGATCATGGGTCCGGCGCACCGCGTCGGGTGTGGTCACGGCCAGCGCGTCGCGGTGTTCGGTCTCGCCCCCCGGCACGGGAACCTCGGTGCCGATGATGTAATGCAGGGGGCGGCCCTGCGCCGCCGCCTCGGCCACCGCGCAAAGATCGGCGGCGCGGGCGGCCATTTCGGGTTCGGCCAGCGCCTCACCCGCGCAGGCCATCGAGGCATCAAGATGGATTTTGGAAAAGCCCGCCGCAACATAGCCTGCCACCATGTCGCGCGCCTTGGCCATTGCGATCACGGCAGGTTCGGTGCGCCACGGGTTCGGCCCCAGATGGTCGCCACCAAGGATCAGCCGCGCGGGGTCTATGTCTTCGGCACGGGCAAGACCTTGGACAAATCGCACGAAATCTGCCGGAGTCATGCCGGTATAGCCGCCGAACTGGTTGACCTGATTGCAGGTCGCCTCGATCAGGATCGGCGCGGTATCGGCGCGATAGCTGTGCAGGATCGCAGAGAGGGTTTCAGGATGCGCGCTGCACCACGAGGGCAGGCCCGTGGCCTTGCCAGAAAGATTGCGCGCGATGATGTCCGTCAAGTTCATGTAGCACCCCGAAGAATCCGGTCGATCTCGGGCAGGGAAGAGTTGCCTTCCATCGGCCCCAGATGCGACACTGCCAAAGCTCCTGCGGCATTGGCACGCGCAAGCGCGTCCGCCATTGCATGCCCTGCCGCAAGCAGCGTGACAAAGGTGGCACAAAAGCAATCCCCTGCTCCAGTGGGATCGACCAAACTTGTGGGCTGTGCGGGCAAAGATACCGTGCCACCCGCATCGCGGCCCATACAGCCCTGATCACCGCGCTTTAGCACGACGACCCGCGCAGCACCGGTCAGCAGGCGCGCGGACCATGCGTCGAAATCCTGATCGGGAAACAGGACGTCGGCATCGGCCTCCGAGGGCAACACATAACACGCCAGTGCCATGATCTTTTGCAGCGTCTCCAGATAGCCCGCGTCGGAAATCAACTCGGGCCGGATATTGGGATCAAGCGAGATTGCCACCCCGCGCGCCGCAAGATTTTCGCACAGGGCCAGCCCCACCGCCCGCATCGCAGGATCGCCCAGCATCGAGCCGGAGATATGCAGCAGGGTGATCCCCGCCGCTAGAAATCCGGCCTCGATCTTGGCCAGCGCGGGCAAATGCGCCGCTGCCGAATGCGCGATGTTGAACACGAAATCGCGGCTGCCGTCGCTGTTATAGCTGACATGGGCGGTGCCGGTCGGAACACCCTTGACCACGCGGATCAGGGCAAGATCAACGCCGTCCTGCTCCAGTCGCCGCAGCAGCACGGTGCCAAAAGCATCATCCCCGACCGCGCCCGCAAAGACCGCGCGTCCGCCGAAACTTCGGGCAATCCGGGCCGCCTGATCAATGAAAATCCCCGGCGCGCCGCTGGGAAACGGCCCCACATAGGGGGCCGCCCGCAGATTGCGTCCGTCTGTTTCGGTGCAGATGAACTCGACCAGCAATTCCCCGATCGAGCCGATACAGAGGGCGGCCATAGGTCAGCCGCCGACCATCAGCTTGACCACCTCGTCATGGGTGGTCTCGGAAATCTTCCGCTCGCCCGCCTGCACACCACGGCGCAGCACGACGATCCGGTCGGCTACCGCGAAGATGTCTTGCAGGTTGTGGCTGATGAAGATCACCCCCCTGCCCTGCGCCTTGAGCTGGTGGATCAACTGGATGACCTTGCGCTGTTCCGGTACGCCAAGGGCTGCGGTGGGTTCGTCCATGATCAGGATTTGCGCGTTCCAGTAGACCGCGCGCCCGATGGCCACCGCCTGCCGCTGACCGCCCGAAAAGTTCGACACCGGCGCATCAAGGCGGCTGACGTGGAAATCCAGCAGCGCCATCGTGGTCTTGGCGGCCTCGGCCATCTTGGCGCGGTCCAGCACGGGGAGGAAGCCGTATTTGCGCCGCATCGGTTCGCGGCCCAGAAAGATATTCGCGCCGATGCTGAGGTTATCGGCCAAGGCCAGATCCTGATAGATCGTCTCGATACCCTGATCGCGCGCCTCTTGCGGCGAGGCAAAGGCGACGGGCTTGCCTTTCAGCAGGATTTCCCCGGATGAGGGCTGATAGACGCCGGAAATCGCCTTGATCAGCGTGGTCTTGCCCGCGCCGTTGTCGCCTGCCAGAGCCACAACCTCGCCCGCGCGGACCATCATGGTCAGATCGTTCAGCGCCTGCACAGGACCGAAGTTTTTCGACAGGTGGCGGACTTCCAGCAGCGGCTGGCCGATGGGGGTCATATCACTCACTTTGCCGCCCTCCAGAGAACCGCCGTTGCGCCTGGTCGATCAGCACCGAGATGATGATGACAACGCCCACGCTGATGAATTGCCAGAACGGGGCCACATTGATGAAGACCAATCCGTATTGGATCACGGCGATCACGAATGCCCCTGCCACGGTGCCAAGGATGGTGCCGGACCCGCCGAACAGGCTGGCCCCGCCAATCACCACCGCCGCAACCGAGTCGAGCAGCAACGGCTCGCCGGCCTGCGCGGCCCCGGCGCTGAAACGTGCGGCGTAAAGCACGCCCGCAAGGCCCGCGCACATGCCCGACAGGATATAAAGCCGCAGCAGGTGCCATTTGATATTGATGCCCGCCCGCCGCGCGGCTTGGGCATTGGCGCCGATGGCATAGTTGTGCTGGCCGAATTTGGTCTGGCCCAGCAGATAGCGCATGATCAGCACGAAAACCGCGGTGACAAGGATGATATAGGGGACGCCATAGATCTTGCCGTTGCCAAGCGCCGAGAACACCTCGTTCTTGACCGGAACCGTGGTGCCACCGGCCAGCAGAAAGGCCACGCCGCGCGCCACGCCAAACATGCCCAGCGTGCCGATAAAGGGCGGCACTTTCAGCAGCGCCACCAGCATGCCGTTGACGATGCCTGGAATGGCCGCGACCAGAACCGCCACAACCGATCCGAACAGCACCGCAAGGCCAAAGCCCATTCCTGGCGTGGCCCAGTTGATCACATGTGCCGCGACAACCGCCGCCAGCCCCATGATAAAGCCCATCGACAGGTCAATCCCGCCCGAGATGATCACAAAGGTCTGCCCCGTCGCCAGCAGCAAGGGGGCCACGGCAAAGACCGCAATCGACTGGATGTTGAACGGGTTGAACAGGAAGGTGCCGCCAAAGCTGATGCGGGACCACAGCTCGAACCCAAGGATCAGGAAGGCCAGAAACAGCCATGCGCGCAGATCGGCAATGCGCTGCAGAAGCGTGCGCGCCTTGTCGGCATGATCGGCTTGGGGCGCGACATGGCCGGTGGCGGCATGATGGGGGATTGGGGGCGAAGTCACGGGGGATAATCCTATCGAAAGACGGCGGACGACCCTGATCGGGGCCGGGGTCCGCGTAAAAGCGGCGGCCCGTTCAGGGCCGCCACAAGCGTATCAGGCCCAGGAGCCTGCCTGATACCTGCTTATTCCGAGTAGATGTATTTGGCGACGTTCGGATCGTCGATGTTCGACGCGTCCATGATGGTAAAGCCGGTGCCGATGCTGACGGGGATCGAGTTGCCGGTCAGATGGGCATAGGCCGAAACCACACCGTAGTAGCCGATTTCAGCCGGATGCTGGGCGATTGCCACGTCGACCAGACCCGTCTTGATATTGTCCACGATCGAGCCGGGGGCGTCGAAGGCCACGACCTTGATCTTGCCGGTCTGGCCCGCTTGGCCGACACCCGTGCCAGCGCCCAGCGCCGAGAACAGGTTGGCACCGAACACACCTTTCACATCCGCGTCACGGGCGAACACGCCCTGAAGCTGCGAGGCGGCCTTGTTGGCGTCGTTGTCGTTGAACTGGGTTTCCAGAACCACCACGTTGGGGAAATTCTCGGCCATTTCAGCCTTGAAGCCCGCTTCACGCTGGTCGGTGGTCGAGATGCCCGGCTTGACGTTGGCCACATAGACCTTGCCTTCGCCGCCAATCGCGTTGGCCAGCGCACGGGCTGCCATGCGGCCACCCAGCACGTTATCCGAAGCGATATAGGACAGCGGGAAATCGCCATCGCCTGCGCCGGTCTGGTAAATGCCGGTGCCGATGAAGGTATCGACGGTGATCACCGGAATACCGGCGTCATGCGCCTTTTTCAGCGGCTCGATCAACTGGACGGTATCGGTCGGCGCGATCAGGATGGCGTCCGGCGCGCGGGCAATCACGGCGTCCAGAACCGGCACCTGGGTGACGGGGTTGAAGTCCGGTGCGCCTTGGAACACCAGTTCCACGCCCAGCGCATCGGCGGCAGCCTGCGCGCCCTTTTGCATGGTGATATAGAAGGCATCGGTCGTCAGACCCGGCACCAGAGCGATGGTCAGTTTGTCCTGCGCCTGTGCGGCGGTGGACAGTGAGAAGCTAAGCGCAAGTGCCGAGACAGCGCCGAGAAAACCGCGACGTTTCATAAATATTCCTCCCTTGGATAGCCGGCATCGTTCAACCCTTTCGGGAAGTCCGGATCGATTATTCGCTTGTTGCGAGTGTTTTCAGTAGGTCTGATAACACGTCGCTACAGGGGCTTCGTCAAGAGAAATTTTTTGCTGCAACGATTTTCTTATCGTTGACAGCCCCGCGTCAGGTTTTGGCAAGCATGTCCAGAACGGCCTCGGCAGTGCGGGTATCGGTGATCAGGGTCGTGATCAGCCTGGCCCGCGCGGCCCCGATGATCGACGTGACTTTCTCCTCCCCGACGGCCACGCCGACCACAAGCGGCGTCGCCCGCAACTGCGCGCAAGACACCGCGATCATCTGGCCTTCACCGCGCCAGTTGATCACCTGACCTTCGCGGTCGAAGTAATGGCGCACCACATCCCCCGCCGCCGCTGACAGGTCAGGATCGGGGTGCGATGCGCCGCCCTGATAGGGGCGCTCCAGCCCGTAGGGCATGCCGATGCCGACCACGGCCGCATCCAGCCTGTCCCACAGCGCCACCGAGTCCTGCACCGATGATTCGGCCAGAAAGAAATCCAGCGCCTCGGGGGCGGGCAGGTAGGGGGCGTGGATGAAATAGGGCGTGCCGCCCGTCACCTCGGCGGCGCGGCGCGAGAATTCGTTGCTTTGGAAGTGCTGGGCGTGCTGCTGCATCCCGCCCGTCGATGGCACCACCGCCACCCCCGGCATCAGCGGCAGACCCGCATCAATGATCGCGGACACCGTCCGCCCCCAGCCCACCATCAGCACCGAGCCTTTGCCAAGGTTCAACTCGGCCAGTATCCGCGACAACGGGGCCGCAAGCGCGGTCAGAATCCCCGTGGCAGGGGCATCCACCGCGATGACCTGCTTTAGCCCCAGCCGCGCCGCAAGCTGTGCGCCCAATGCGTCAGGTGCGAAGATGTCGCGCACTTCGATTCGCACAATGCCTTCAGCCCGCGCCCGCTGCAGCAGGCGCGAGATCGTAGCCGTTGACAGCCCCAACTGCTTGGCGATCTGAACCTGACTCATATCGCTTTCATAATGCAGCTTGGCGACAGTGTGCAGCATGGCACGGCTTTCACCGATTACGGTTCCGCTTGAAACTGACAGGTTGCAATTCCTTTCTGCAAGGTGTTACACAGCCTAGGTGACATCGTTATCCAGCAATAACCGCATTCAGGCAACTGGCAACTCACCTTCCGCGCCGAACCTGACCAGAAATGAAACGGAGACCTTCCATGGCTGCCATGACCACCGCAGAACGGCGCGGATATCAGCAAATTTGCGGCGACGATGGCGCCATGATGGTGATCGCCTGCGATCAGCGCGGCGGGATGCGGACGCTGCTGGCGAAAACGCCGGAAGAACAGGCCAGCATAAGCAATGCCACGCTCGGGCTGACCAAGATGGATATCACTGCCTATCTGGCAAAGCCTGCGGGCTGTGTGCTGGTTGACCCGCTCTGCGCGGTGCCGGGATTGGTGGATGAGGGGGTTCTGCACCGGTCAACCGGATTGCTGATCGGGCTGGATGCTTCGGGATTTGATCTGACGCCGGAAGGCTACCGCATTTCCAATATGGTGGAAGGCATCACCGCGCGGCGTGTGCGCGAGTTGGGCGGCACGGGGGCCAAGATCATGATCTACCTGCGGTCGGATATTCCGGCTGCGAATACCGCCAATATGGCCACCTTGGCCGCAGTGATCGCGGATTTTGCCGCCGAAGACCTGCTGTTGGTGGTGGAATTCCTGACCTATGCCCTGCCGGACGAATCCCCCGAAGCCTATGCCACCAAGATCCCCGAACTGATCGAAGGCGGATCGAAGCTGTGCCTTGACGCGGGGTCCAAGGTTCTGAAGATCCCCTATCCGGGAACGCCTGCGGCCTGCGCCAATATCACCGCGATGTGCGGCGATGTGCCTTGGGCGGTGTTGTCGGCGGGGGTCGATCATGCCACCTTCTTGGGGCAGGTTGAAATCTCGATGGCCAATGGCGCGTCGGGCGTGATCGCGGGGCGGTCGCTGTGGAAGGATTGTATCTCGTTGGATCGTGGCGTCACAAAAGAGCGGCTTGAGACGGTTGCCGTGCCGCGCCTGCGGGAAATTCAGGCGGTGATTGCCCGTCACTTCAAGGGCTGACAGCATGGCAGCGGCCATTGGCATCGACATCGGCGGCACCCGGCTGCGCGCAGCCCGCGTGTCAGGCGGTGTGATCGAGGCGCGGGCCGTGGCCGACAGTTCGCGCGATCCCTCGGTGGTGATGGCGCGACTGCTGGATCTGGTGGCACAGGTGCGGGACGATACGGTGCGCGCGCTGGGCATCGGGGTTCCGGGTCAGGTGCAGGCGGCCACGCGGCGGGTGTTGTCGGGCGGCTATGTCGATCTGTCCGGCTTCGATTTCGCCGCCGAGGTCGAGTCCGCCACCGGCCTGCCCGTTACCATCGAGAATGACGCCACCATGGCCCTGCTGGGCGAGGCCGCCTATGGCGCCGCGCGCGGGCAGGACAATGTGGTGATGCTGACCATCGGCACCGGCATCGGCGGCGCGGTGCTGGAGCAAGGCCAAGTGCTGCGCGGGCGCGGGTCGGCGGGGCAGTTGGGGCATCTTTGCGTTGATCCGAACGGGCGGGCCTGCGTCTGTGGCCGGATCGGCTGCGTGGAAACTGTCAGTTCCGGCACCGCCTTTGGCGTGCATCTGGCCGAGGCAGGGTTGCCCGCCCGGACCCGCGCCCAAGACCTGCTGGTGCGCGAGGATACAGCCGCGCGCGCGGTGATTCAGGCTTGGGCCGCACCCTTGCGCGCGGCAATCGACTCGCTGATCGCCTCCTGCAATCCCGATTGCGTGGTGATCGGCGGCGGTGCGGGGGCGGCGGCTGTTGCGGCGCTTGCCACGGTTCCGGCGCGCGCATCCTGGTTTGAAGCGCCGGTGATCGCCGCCAGCCTTGACGATGATGCAGGCGTGATCGGATCGGCGGTAACGGCGCTGCGGAACCGGCCCCGCAAGCGGGCGGTGCTGGTGAACGGGATTCCGGCCTCGGGCAAATCAGGGGTGGCACGGGCGCTGTCGGATGCGACGGGCTGGCCGATTCTGGGTCTGGACACCATCAAGAACCCGTTCCTGACCGTGCTTCCGCCGGGGGACAGGCTGTTCAACCGCACCCTTGGCCGCGCCTCTTATGCGGCGATTTTCGATCTGGTCGCGGATGCGCCGCAAGGGACCACCGTCATCATCGATGCATGGTTCGGGTTTCAGCCGCTGGAAACCCTGACCGGACATATCGCCCGCGCGGGTCTGACCGATCTGGCCGAGGTCTGGTGCCATGCCCCTGCCGAAACCGTCGGCGCGCGCTATGCCGCGCGGCTGGGCAGCCGTCCTGCGGGCCATCCGGGGGCGGATTATGTGCCGGAACTGATCGCGCTGGCCCAACGCGCCGCACCCACGGGGCTTGCGCCACGCTTTGATGTGGACACCGGCACGCCGCTTGATCTGGCGGCACTGACCGCTTGGCTGCACAGCCTGCCCTGACGCCCCGCTAATTTCATTGACAGGTTCGGGGACTGCTCTTACCCCTTATGGAAACGTTTCCACAACAGCAGGACCGCCATGAAAGCCGCCCGTCTCAACCGCCTTTTCGCGCCTTCGGGCAACTGCTTTGACGTGGCGATTGACCACGGCATGTTCAACGAACCGTCCTTCCTTGGCGGCATCGAGGATATGCACAAATCCATCCGCACCATTGCCGATGCAGCCCCCGATGCGATCCAGCTTCCGCCCGGCACCGCGCCGATCCTGCAAGCCATTCCCGGCAAGACCCGCCCCGCGCTTGTGCTGCGGACCGATATTGCCAATGTCTATGGCACACCCCTGCCCCGCGCGCTGTTCTCCGAGGTGATTGACCGTCCTGTGGAACAGGGTGTGGTGCTGGATGCGGCCTGTGTGGTGGTCAACCTTTTGATGCTGCCGAACCAGCCCGAGCTTTACCGCGACTGCATCCGCAACGTGAACGCGCTGAAACGCCAGTGCGAGGTTTACGGCATGCCGCTGATGGTGGAACCCTTGGTGATGCAGGATAACGCCAAGGGCGGTTATATGGTGGATGGCGACATCTCCAAGATCCTGCCGCTGGTGCGCCAAGCTGCCGAGTTGGGGGCCGATATCATCAAGGCCGACCCCTGCACCCATGTGTCCGAGTATCACCGCGTCATCGAAATCGCCCAAGGTATCCCCGTTCTGGTGCGGGGCGGCGGTCGGGTGTCAGACGCCGAAATCCTGTCCCGCACGCATGAGTTGATGCAACAGGGCGCGCGCGGCATCGTCTATGGGCGTAATGTGGTGCAACATGCCAATCCGGGCGGGATGACCCGCGCGCTGATGGCCATCGTGCATGACAAGGCGACGGCAGAGGCCGCAGCCAAGCATCTGGCCTAAGCCATGAAAGAGATCCGTTTCGGCATCATCGGCTGTGGTCTTATGGGCCGCGAGTTTGCCTCGGCCGCTGCGCGCTGGCTGCATCTGACCAACACCAAGGCCAAGCCGCGCATCGTGGCGGTCTGCGACACCAACCCCGCGCTGATGGACTGGTTCTCGGGCCATCTGGGGCCGATCCAGACCACCACCGATTATCATGCGCTGCTGGCCAACGCGCAGGTTGACGCGGTTTACTGTGCCGTGCCGCATGTGCTGCATGAGCAGATGTATCCCGATATTCTGGCCGCCGGAAAACACCTGTTCGGCGAAAAACCCTTCGGGATGGACCTGTCGCAGAACCGCAAGATCATGGCTGCCGTTGCCGCGCATCCTGAACTGGTGGTGCGCTGTTCCTCGGAAATGCCCTTCTATCCCGGCGCGCAGAAGGTCATCGATTTTGTGAAATCGGGTGCTGTCGGGGATATTCTGGAGGTCGAGGCGGCTTTTCTGCATTCGTCCGACATAAACCCCGACAAGGTCATCAACTGGAAGCGGATGAGGTCAGTGAACGGCGAATATGGCTGCATGGGCGATCTGGGGATGCATGTGCTGCATGTGCCGCTGCGGCTTGGCTGGCGGCCCGATACGGTGCAGGCCAGTCTGGTGAAACGGGTCAGCCAGCGCCCTGATGGCAAAGGCGGCATGGCGCCCTGCGAGACATGGGACAACGCCACCATCAACGCCCGCGTGCCTGCGGCGGCGGGGGATTTCCCGCTGGTGCTGAAGACATGGCGGATTGCGCCCGGTGAGGCGAATACATGGTCGATCCGCGTTTTGGGGATGAAAGGCAGCGCCTTTTTCACCACCAAATCCCCGCGCCAATGGCAGTTCATGCGCTATGAAAACGGCGGCGCGCAGACTTGGGCTACCGAGGATCTGGGATACACCCCGCTGTTTGCAGGGATCACCGGCGGGATTTTCGAATTCGGCTTTACCGATGCGATCCAGCAGATGTGGGCCTCGTATCTGGATGAACTGGCCGGCGGGGATGGCGGGGCTTTTCCCTGCGCGCACCCGTCCGAGGCTGCGGCGCATCATGCGGTGCTGACTGCAGCCCTGACCGCAGGCAAGGAAAACCGCATTGTGAAGGTGGATTACGCATGAAACGGTCGGCCATCAACGCGGCGCTTCGGGCTGCCCGCGCCACGGTCACGCAGCATGGCTTTGCCTTGCCCGCTTGGGCCGACTGGACCGCCGATCACCATGCCGCCAACCCTGAACAATCGGCCTTTCTGATCGGTCGCCAGATCGGCTGGGATGTCACCGACTTCGGATCAGGCGATTTTGCGCGGCGGGGGCTGACGTTGCTGTGCATCCGCAACGGGATTCAGGGCGACGCAACCGAACGGCCCTATGCCGAAAAGCTGCTGTTTGTGGGGGAGACTCAGGAAACCCCGTTCCACGCCCACAAGATCAAGCTGGAAGACATCATCACCCGTGGCGGCGGCAATCTGATGGTCGAGTTCACCCGCGACGGCTCGTTCGCGGACGATGACATGGTGCGGGTAGATGGGCGTTTGATGCCAGCCTACGAAGGCCCGATCCGCATCGCGCCGGGTGCTTCCATCACCATCCCGCGCGGCGTGATGCACCGCTTTTACGGCGAGCAAGGCCACGGCCCCGTGTTCGTGGCCGAAGTCAGCCAGTGCAACGATGACAGGAACGACAACTTCTTCCTTGAACCGCTGGGCCGCTTTTCCACCATCATCGAGGACGAACCCGCCCTTTTGCCGCTGTGGAATGAGGTCGGGACATGACGGCAAAGGGCATCGCCTGCGCGGGCAACTGGATTGTCGATATCGTCCACACCATCGACAAATGGCCGCAGAAAAGCGATCTGGTGCATATCCGGCACGAAGTTTCCGGCGTGGGCGGCGGGGCTGCCAATGTGATCATGGACCTTGCCGCATTCCAGACCGGTATTCCGCTTTATGCGGTTGGTCTGCTGGGGGAGGATCTGCATGCCCAGCACTGCCGCAAGGCCTGTGCTGCGGCGGGGGTGGATGCGCGCTGGCTGGCCTCGACGCCCGATCATCTGACCGCCCATACCCTTGTGATGAATGTCCCCGGTGACAGCCGCACCTTCTTTTACAACCCCGGCACCAATGATGCGCTGGCCGAGGCCGATATTCCGGTCGAGGACATCGCAGCGGCGGGGATCGGTCTGTTCTATCTTGGCTATCTGAACCTGATGGGTCGGCTGGATGCGGTGGATGCAGATGGCAGCACCGGTGCTGCACGTCTGCTGGCCCGCGCCAAAGCGACGGGAATGATCACCGTGGCCGATCTTGTCTCGGCCGACACCCCCAGCTTTGCCGCCACCGTCGCGGCTGCCCTGCCCCATATCGACTTCCTCTTTCTGAACGAGATCGAGGCCCAGCGCGCCACAGGTCTGCCCATCCTTGGCCCCGATGACCGCGACGGGATGCTGGCTGCGGCCCACGCCTTGCAGGCGGGCGGCGCGGGATCGGTGATCCTGCACAGCGGTGCCGTGGCACTCTGGCTGGACCAAGACGCGCATTGGGCGGTCCCTGCACCGGTTGACCCCGCCCGCATCATCAGCCCCGTGGGCGCGGGGGATGCGTTTTGTGCAGGCGCGATCTTTGGCCTCCATCAAGGCTGGCCGCCTGCCCGCGCGCTGGCTTTGGCACATCGCGCCGCTGCAGCCTCGTTGCAAGGGGCCACGGCGACCGATGGCATCCCGCCGGTTTCCGCACTGATCTAGGCTTCGGGCGGCGGCGGCGCGGTCGTGTCGCGCTGCACCAGTTTCAGGGCAAGATCGGCAGGGGCAGGCAAAGCCTGACCCGCCATCATCGCACAAAGCTGCGCCACCGCCTGTTCGGCCATGCTGCGGAGCGGTTGCGCCACGGTGGTCAGCGCGGGCAGCACATAGCGCGCGGCGGGCAGATCATCGAACCCGATCACCGAGACATCCTGCGGCACCGCCAGCCCCATGCCAATCGCCGCATGGATCGCGCCAATCGCGGCAATATCAGTGGTGCCGATCAGGGCTGTGGGGCGACCCGCCCCCGTCAAGACCACCCTGGCCAGATCGCGGCAGGCGTCAAAATCATGCACGCGGCCCAGTTCTATCTGCGCCTGCAACCCTGCCTCGGCCAAGCGGTCCACCACGCCCTGAACTCGCGCCAACACGGGCGGGCTGTGGGCAGGCGCACCGATGACGGCAAAACGCCGATGCCCCAGAGCCAGCAGATGATCTGCCATCATCCGCCCGCCAAGCGCGTGATCAGCCTTGATGCTGACCACCGCCAGATCCGGCAAATCGCGGTCAATCGCCACAATCGGGATGCCCGCATCAGCTATGCGGCGGTATTGTCCCGCATCCGCCAGAACACTGGCCGCCACCACCCCATCCACCTGCTGCGACAGCAGGGTCGAGATATAGCGTGCCTCCTGATCCGCGCTTTCATCGGTGCAGCAAATCAAGGCCTGATAGCCGCGCCGGAACAGTTCCCGCTCCAGCACATGCGCCAGAATCGCAAAGAACGGCACATCCAGTGCAGGCAAGACCACGCCCACCATCCGGCTTGCCCCGCTGCGTAGCCGTTGCGCGCCCGCATTGGGGGTGTATTCCAAGGCGGCAATCGCGGCTTCAACCCGCGCGCGGGTTTCGGCACTGACATAGCCTGAATTGTTGATCACCCGCGACACAGTGGCAACCGAGGCGTTTGCCGCCTGTGCGATGTCCCGAATGCTGGTCATTGCGCCCCTTTCGCCCGCCGCCTCGCTTTTCGAGGCGGTCAACGGGCTTGTCCCCTCCAGATAGACCGAAAATCCCATCGGGCGCAAAGCCCGTTGCGGCGTCTGCCATCGCCATGCCAGACCGGTTTTGCCCCGACCGGTCATTGCAACCGCATCAAGCCCGCGTGATACTTTGGCAATTCTGACGCCATTGCGGGGATTTTGCCCTATGTGCTGTCAGACATGGGCAAAAAGGAAGACCAGATGAAGCGGAAAGGCGCGTTGCTCGGGATCGTGCTGATCACGGTTCTGGCTATCATCTGGTTGACCAAGGGGCAGGATCTGTCGCTGGCAGGGTTGCGCGGGCAACTTGCAGCCCTTGAGGACTGGCGCGCCGCACATGCCATTCCTTTTGCGGTGGGTTTCTTCGCGCTTTACATCGGGGTCACGGCACTGTCCTTGCCCTTTGCCGTCTGGATGACCTTGGCGGCGGGGGCGATGTTCGGGCTGTTCTGGGGCTTGGTGATCGTGTCCTTTGCCTCGACGCTGGGCGCGACGCTGGCGTTTCTGTCGGCGCGGTATTTTCTGCGGGACTGGGTGCGTGCGCGCCTTGGCCAGCGGGCCGCCGCCATTGAACAGGGTCTGGCCCGCGACGGCGCATTCTATCTGTTCACCCTGCGCCTGATCCCCGTGGTGCCGTTCTTTGCGGTGAACCTGTTGATGGGGCTGACACCGCTTCCGGCGCTGACCTATTATTGGGTCAGTCAGGTCGGGATGCTGGCGGCCACGGTGGTCTATGTAAATGCAGGCACGCAACTGGGCCAGCTTGACAGCCTGTCGGGCATCGCTTCGCCGACACTTCTGGCGTCTTTCGCGCTGCTGGGGCTGTTTCCGTGGATCGCGCGGGGGATTTTGGGCGTCGTCAAGCGTCGCAAGGTCTATGCGCGCTGGAGGCGGCCTGCCCGCTTTGACCGCAATCTGGTGGTGATTGGCGCGGGGGCGGCGGGGCTGGTATCGTCTTACATCGCGGCGGCGGCACAGGCGAAGGTCACGCTGGTCGAGCAGCACAAGATGGGGGGCGACTGCCTGAACTACGGCTGCGTGCCGTCCAAGGCGCTGCTCCGGTCGGCCAAGCTGGCACATCAGATGCGCCATGCCGATGCGTTGGGCCTGACTGCCGCCACGCCGGAGTTCTCCTTTGCCCGCGTGATGGCGCGGGTGCAGCAGGTGATTGCCGACATCGCCCCGCATGACTCGGTGGACCGCTATAACGGTCTGGGGGTCGATGTGTTGCAGGGCCATGCCCGCCTGATCGATCCCTGGACGGTCGAGATCGCGCTGGCGGATGGCCAGACGCGGCGGCTGACCACGCGGTCAATCATCCTTGCCACCGGCGCTGCGCCGTTCGTGCCGCCGCTGCCGGGGATTGATGACGTGGGCTATCTGACCTCGGACACGCTTTGGGACGCTTTGGGGGATGCAGAGCAGCCGCCCGCGCGGCTGGTGGTGCTGGGCGGTGGGCCGATCGGCACCGAACTGGCGCAGGCCTTTGCGCGGTTGGGGTCGCAGGTGACCCAAGTGGAAATGGCCCCCCGCCTGATGCTGCGTGAAGACCCCGAGGTATCGGCGCTGGTGCAGGCGTCGCTTGAACGCGACGGGGTGCAAGTGCTGACCGGCCACAGGGCGCTGCGCTGTGGCGTCACAGATGGCGCAAAATGGATCGAGCTGGACCATGCCGGCGAAACCCGCCGGATCGGCTTTGATGCGCTGCTGGTCGCGGTCGGGCGAAGCCCGCGCCTGACCGGATTCGGGCTGGAAGAGCTGGGCATCCCCACCGACCGCGTGATCGAAACCAACGCCTGGCTGGAAACGCTTTACCCCAATATCCTTGCGGCGGGTGATGTGGCTGGTCCCTACCAGTTCACCCATACCGCCAGCCATCAGGCATGGTTCGCCACGGTGAACGCCCTTTTCGGCACCTTCAAACGCTTCAAGGCCGATTACCGCGTGATCCCTTGGGCCACCTTTACCGACCCCGAGGTTGCCCGCGTGGGCCTTTCGGAATCCGAGGCTATCGCCCGGAATATCCCTTATGAGGTGACACGTTACGACATCGATGATCTTGACCGCGCGATTGCCGATGGCACCACAACGGGTTTTGTCAAAGTGCTGACCGTGCCGGGACGCGACCGGATTCTGGGGGTGACGCTGGTGGGGGCGCATGCGGCGGATCTGATCGCCGAATTCGTGCTGGCGATGAAGCACGGGCTGGGTTTGGGCAAGATCCTTGGCACCATCCATATCTACCCCACACTGGCCGAGGCGAACAAATACGCCGCAGGCGCATGGCGGCGCGCGCATGTCAATCCGCGCCTGCTGGCCTTGGCCGCACGGTTTCACAGATGGAGGCGCGGATGATCGACGCAAGACTTGCGCCCCTGCAAAAGGCGGTGCTGGGCCTGCCCGCGCGGTGGCTGGCCGCGCGCGGTGTGCTGGCGGATCATGTCTCGCTGGCGGGGTTCGGGCTTGGGGTGCTGGCGGTTCCGGCGCTGGCCTTCGGGGCCTTCGGGCTGGCCTTGGCGCTGCTGGCAGCCAACCGGATTGCCGACGGGCTGGACGGCGCGATTGCGCGCGCCACCGCCCCGACGGATCGCGGGGCGTTTCTGGATATCGGGCTTGATTTCGTGTTCTACGCGATCTTTCCCTTGGGCTTTGCACTGGCGGACCCCGCCGCAAACGCGCTGCCCGCTGCCGTGCTGATCGCGTCTTTCATCGGCACGGGGTCTTCGTTTCTGGCCTTTGCCAGCATCGCGGCCAAGCGCGGCAAAACGGCTGCCGATTACCCGAACAAGGGCATCTACTATCTGGGCGGGCTGACCGAAGGCGCGGAAACCATTGCCATTTTTGCAGCCATGTGCCTTTTTCCGGCTGCCTTCCCGCTGCTGGCCTATGCCTTTGCCGCCGCCTGCGCCCTGACCACCCTGATGCGCTGGCATCAGGGCTGGACCGTCTTTCGCTGATTTCGCCGCAACAGGAGATACGATGAAACTTCCCGCTCTTGCCCTGATCGGGGCGATGCTTGCCACCCCTGCCCTTGCCGATTGGTCCCAGACACTGGAGGCCGCGCGCGGGCAGACCGTTTACTGGAACGCATGGGGCGGGGATGCGCGCACCAATGACTTTATCGCATGGGTCGGCAGCCAGACCGAGGCGCTTTATGGCGTCAAGGTCGAGCAGGTCAAGCTGACCGACACCGCCGAGGCCGTGACCCGCGTGATCGCGGAAAAGGCGGCGGGGCAGAACAGTGGTGGCACTGTCGATCTGATCTGGATCAACGGGCCGAATTTTCTGGCGATGAAAGAGCAAGGCCTGCTGCACGGGCCTTTCGTGGCGGGCCTGCCCAACGCGGCCTATCTTGATCTGGGACCAACCTCGCCCGCGTCGGTCGATTTCACCACGCCGGTGGATGGCATGGAAAGCCCGTGGCGGCTGGCGAAATTCGTGTTCACCTATGACAGCGCCCGTGTCGATGCGCCGCCGCAAAGCATGGCGGAATTTGTCGATTGGGCTGCGGCCCATCCGGGCCGGTTCACCCATCCCGATCCGTCGAATTTCATGGGCGCCACCTTTCTGAAACAGGCGCTGATCGAATTGGCCCCCGATGCCAGCCTTCTGCAAGCCCCTGTCACAGATGCGGATTTTGCCAGCGCTACCGCCCCGCTCTGGGCATGGTATGACGCGCTGCGCCCGAACCTGTGGCGCAACGGCAAGACCTTCCCCGAGAACGAGTCCGTGCAGCAGCAATTGCTGAATGATGGCGAGGTGGACATCTCGATGTCCTTCGATCCGGCCTCGACGGCGGCGGCGATTGCCCAAGGCCTGCTGCCCGAAACCGCGCGGGTTTTCGTGCCAAAGGGTGGCAGTATCGGCAATATCAGCTTTGTCGCCATCCCCTATAACGCCGCCCATGCAGCGGGTGCCGAGGTGGTGGCAAACTTCCTGCTGGACCCTGCCACCCAGGCCCATATGCAGAATATCGAGGTTCTGGGCAGCTTTTCGGTGCTGGACCCGGCCAAGCTGGACGCTACAGCACAGGCAGCTTTTGCGGCCCTGCCCACCGCCCCCGCCCTGCCCGTCGTTGCCGATCTGGGACCGACCCTGCTGGAGCCACATGCAAGCTGGATGACCCGACTGACCGAGGACTGGGCGCGGCGCTATACCAAATGATCCGCGAAGGCCGTCTGCTGCGGGGGGGGGTGCTGGGCGTCGTCGGGCTGGGCCTGATTGCGCCGATTGCCGCTGGCCTGTGGCAGACGGCACGCGCGGGGTTCGGGGTTTTGCCCGCCTTGGGGCTGACCGAATGGTCGTTTGCACCGTGGCAGCAACTGGCGGCACAACCGGGATTTGGCAGCAGCCTGCGACTGACGCTGGTCACGGGGCTTGGGGCAACGTTACTGTCGCTGCTGCTGGCGGTGGGGTTTTGTGCGGCGCTGCAGGGGCGGATGCGGCCTGCGGCGGGTGCGCGCCTGCTGACGCCGTTTCTGGCCACGCCCCATGCCGCGATGGCGGTGGGGCTGGCCTTTGTGCTGGCCCCCTCGGGGTGGATCGCGCGGGCGCTGGCAGCGCCGATGGGATGGCAGACCCCGCCCGATCTGGCCACGGTGAACGATGGCTGGGGCTTGGCGCTGATGCTGGGGCTGATGGTCAAGGAGGTGCCGTTCCTGCTGTTGGTGATCCTGTCGGCGCTGTCACAGATTCCGGTGGCGCGCCACATGGCGGCGGGACGGTCTTTGGGATACGGGCGCGGGATTGTCTGGATCAAGATCATCATGCCGCAGGTCTGGCCGCTGATCCGGCTGCCGGTCTGGGTGGTGCTGGCCTATGCCCTGTCGGTGGTGGACATGGCGCTGATCCTTGGCCCGTCCAATCCGCCGGTGCTGGCGGTGGCTGTCACCCGCTGGTTCAGCGACCCTGACCCCGCGATGATCTTGCCCGCCTCGGCAGGAGCGATGCTGCAAGGTGGAGTGGTGCTGACGGGCATCTTCCTGTTCTGGCTGGCCGAGAGGGGCGCGCGTCCCTTGGGCCGCTGGTGGCTGCGCCGAGGCGGGCGCGGATTGCGCGCGGGGCCGGGGCTTTGGATGGCCCTCATCGCGGGGATGATGCTGATGGCGGTTGCGGCGCTGGCGCTGCTGTCGCTGCTGGTCTGGTCGCTGGCGTGGCGCTGGTCTTTCCCGCAGCTTTTGCCCGAAAGCTGGTCCTTGCGGCCGTGGATGACCCATACTGGCGGCTGGGGGCAGGCGCTGGTGCAGACGCTGATCCTTGCGGCAATCACCGTGGCGCTGTCTCTGGCCTTGGCCATCGCATGGCTTGAAGGCGAGGACCGCGCCCGCCTGCCCCGCGCGGCATGGGCGCAAGCGCTGGTCTATCTGCCGTTGCTGGTTCCGCAGATCGGCTTTCTCTACGGGCTGAACGTGGTGTTCCTGCAGGCGGGCGTCTCGGGCGGCTATGTGGCGGTGATCTGGGCGCAGATGCTGTTCGTCTTTCCCTATGTGATGATTGCACTGTCGGACCCGTGGCGCGCGCTTGACCCGCGACTGGTCAGTGCCGCAGCCGCCCTTGGTGCGGGGCCGTGGCGGCGGCTGGTTGCGGTCAAACTGCCCGTGCTGCTGCGCCCGATCCTGACAGCGGCGGCCATCGGCGTCGCGGTTTCGGTCGCGCAATACCTGCCCACCCTTTTCATGGGTGCAGGCCGCATCGCCACGCTGACCACCGAATCCGTCACCCTGTCATCCGGTTCGGACCGCCGCGTGACAGGGGTTTACGCCAGCCTGCAAGCCGCCCTGCCCTTTGCCGCCTATGTCGCGGCCTTTGTCCTCCCCGCCGCCCTGCACCGCAACCGCCGCGATCTGAAAGGAGCGCCCCAAGCATGAGCCTTGATCTGATCGATATCTGCATCTGCCGCAGTGACAGCAAAGCCGCGCTGTTTGCGCCGATCAGCCTGCATATTCCGGCAGGCGAGGTGGCCTGTGTGATGGGGCCGTCGGGGGTGGGCAAATCCACGCTGCTGGACGGGATCGGCGGGCATCTGGCGCATGATTTCAAGATGCGGGGCCGTGTGCTGCTTGAGGGCCGCGACGTTACGCAGTTGCCGCCCGAGACCCGCCGCATCGGGCTGATGTTTCAGGATGCGCTGCTGTTTCCGCATCTGTCCTTGGGCGACAATCTGGCCTTCGGGCTGCCCACTTCGCTGCAGGGGCGCGCCGCGCGCCGTGCGGCTGTCGATATGGCGCTGGATCAGGCGGGGCTGGCGGGACTTTATGACCGCGATCCCGCCACCCTGTCAGGCGGGCAACGCGCCCGCGCGGCCTTGATGCGGACCCTGTTGGCAGAGCCGCTGGCGCTGCTGCTGGACGAACCATTCTCGAAACTTGATCCTGCTCTGCGCGACGAGATGCGGCGTTTCACCTTTGCCCATGTCAGAACCCGCGCGATTCCCGCGCTTATGGTCAGCCATGACCCCGAAGATGCCGCAGCGGCGGGTGGCGCGGTGGTGGCCCTGCTGGATGCAGCCTGACATCAGCGACACTGTTCCCTGACACGAATGACAGCGCAGGCCCGCGCCGGTTCCTGTCAGCCTTGTCCGCCTTCTAACCGGAGCATGCTATTATACGGCAGGCATTGCCCTGTAGAAACTAGCGGCGATAGGGTGACACAAGGGTGCCATAGGCCGCTTCTGCCTCGGCCTGACGCATCGCGATTTTCGGATGGGCCAGCATCTCGGCCATCAGCGCCCCCACCTGCGGGGCATAGCGGCTGATGCTGTTGTCTTGCGCCTCACCTGTGCTGCGCTCGGCGAAATAGGCATCGGTGTGGCGCTGGGTTTCGGCATCGGTCACGGCCACCGCACCCCGCCCCCGTGCGCGGCGGAGCTGGAAGCTGTCCCATGTCTTGATCGCATAGTGGTTATACTGTGCCAGCCGGTGCGAGATCAGATCATGCGGCAGATTCCGCAACCGCTTCCAGATCGGCACATCGACAGGCAGTTCGAACCGCACCCCGTCCCCGCGCATCACCTGCACCAGACCCGGCCCGCGCCATCCCACCATGTGGTGATTGTGGATGCCCTTGAACCGCGACGGATTGCGGGTCAGCGATTTGATCGCTGCATTCGCCTTGTGGCGCAGCGGCAGGCGGGTGGTGAACATCGGGCAGACCGGCCCTGCGCGCCAGTTGACCTCGGGCGCATCAGTAAAGGTCATGGCCGACAGGGCGATCACGTCGATATCAGCCTCGGCCCAGCCGGTCAGATCCCCCACGCGGTTGCCGCCGACATGCACGTTCAGGAATTCGTCTGCATCCAGCATCATCAGCCAGTCGGCGGCGTCGATGCCTTCACGGCGGCGGATGCGGTCATAGCCCGTGTGCTGCGGAATATCGCCTTCTTTCAATACGTTCGGCACATGCGCGATGAAGCCCTCGACCGCCAGCGCGTGCAAAAGCCGGTCGGTGCCATCACGGCAATCGTTGCTTGCCACGCAAATCCGGTCAAACCCCAGCACCAGATGATGCGCCACCCATTCCAGCACGAACGGCCCTTCGTCCTTCATCGACGAGATCAGCACATGGGTCGGCGTCCGGGTCACATATACCTCCTGTTTGACGGGCAGTTGACGAAGCCCGCAGATAGAAGTCAACCTTTGCCCCAAAACAACCGGAGTCCCGCCATGCCCGTCCCGTTCCGTATTGCCCTCTGGCAAGGCACTTCCCCTGCCGGCAATAGCCGCGCGGCACTTGAGACCGCAAAGCAGATGCTAGCGGCGGCAGGCGCTGCGGGGGCGCAGGTGCTGGTCCTGCCGGAAACATGGGTGCAGGGCTATAATTACGACCAGATCCCCGCCACCGCCTTGCCCCGCTACGGCGATTGGCAGGCCGAACTGGCCAAGGCCTGTGCAGGGGCGGGCTGTGGTCTGGTCATCGGCTATGCCGAGCGTGACGGCGCAGCGGTGTACAACGCCGCGCTGGCGCTGGATGCGCGCGGTGCAGAAATCGCGCATTACCGCAAGATCCAGCTTTATGGCCCGCGCGAGTCTGCGATCTATGCCGCAGGCGACGCTTATGCCACCTTCGATCTGCAAGGCACCCGCTGCGCGCTTCTGATCTGCTATGACATCGAATTTGCGCCGCATGTCGCGCATCTGGCCGCGCAGGGTGTCGCGCTTATCCTTGTGCCGACCGCGAATATGCTGCCCTTCACCCATGTCGCCGCAGCCACTGTACCAGCCATGGCCGCCAACCACGGCCTTGCCATCGCCTATGCCAATTACTGCGGCACCGAGGGCGATCTGGACTATGCGGGCGGCTCGGTCATCGCGGGACCACATGGCGAGGTGCTGGCGCAGGCAGGGGCCACCCCTGCCCTGCTGATCACCGATCTGCCCAGGCCCGATCCGGCACGCCTGTCCAGCCAAGCCCGCGACTACCGCGCGATCCGCTAGACAGGTGCGTGCAAAGCACGCACCCTACCCTTGGTTTTCATCTTGGCTCAAATACTCCCGCCGGAGGCTCCCTACATTTGCGGCAACGGCCTCCGGCGGGGATATTTAGAAACAGATGAAGGGCCAAGGGTAGGGTGCGTGCTTTGCACGCACCTTTTCTGGACAGATCTGGCGGAAAAGAGTGCCGCCGATTATTCCACCGCGCGCTATTTCCCGTAGCCGGGCTTCTGGCTCCAGGCCCAGGCATCGCGGATCATCTGCGGCAAGGTCGATCGCTTTGGCTGCCAGCCCAGAACCGCCGCCGCCCGCGTCGATCCCGAAACCAGCGCCGCCGCATCCCCCGCACGGCGTCCGCCTTCGACCACCGGCACCGGACGGTTCGTCACCGAGGCCGCCGCCTGCAACACCTCGCGCACAGAAAAGCCGTGGCCCGAGCCAAGGTTGAACACCGCATTGCCCTTGCCCTGCAACAACCAGCCCAGCCCCGCCACATGCGCCTCGGCCAGATCGATCACATGTACATAATCGCGCACACAGGTGCCATCCGGCGTCGGATAGTCCGATCCGAACACCGTCAGCGCTGCCCGCCGCCCTTCGATTGCATCCAGCATCAAGGGGATCAGATGGGTCTCGGGGCGGTGCTGCTCGCCAAGTTCGCCCTCGGGGTCTGCGCCTGCCACGTTGAAATAACGGAAAATCACATGGGCCAGACCGTGACTCTCGGAAAAATTCCGCAGCATATCCTCGATGGCACGTTTGGACGCGCCATAGGCATTGATCGGATGTTGCGGCGTATCCTCGTCCAGCACCACCCCGTCATGGTCGCCATAGGTGGCGCAGGTCGAGGAGAACACGAAATTCATGCAGCCCGAGGCCACCGCCGCCTCGATCAGGTTCAACGATCCCAGAACATTGGCACGCCAGTAAAGGCCGGGGTCCTGCATCGCCACGCCCACCAGCGACAACGCCGCAAAATGCATCACCGCCTTGGGGCGATAGCGGGCGAAAACCTCGTCCAAAGTGGCGCGGTCGGCCAGATCGCCCTGCACGAAAGGACCGTATTTCACCGCCTCGGCCCAACCGGTTGACAGATTGTCGTAGACCACAGGCACAAAACCCGCCGCCGCCAGAACCTTGCAGGCATGCGAGCCGATATAGCCCGCGCCCCCCGTGACCAGAATATGATCCATACAAACCCCAAGTCCCCAATTTCACGGTTCTTGGCGCATTTTACCGCCCTACGTCCAGCCGAAACGCAGGCCTAGAACAGGAAATCGGCATCGGTAAAGGAGGCCGCCGTCAGGCTTTGCCCCGACAGGCTGTCGATCACCAGACGCTCTGCGCCATAAGACACCAAGGCCCCCGTGGCGGTAGCGGCGATGGTCAGGGTGCCAGCGCTGTAAATCCGCCCCCAATCGGACAGATCGATCCTGTCGATGCCTTTCTCGAAATCCGCGATGCGGTCTTGTGCGCCATCGCGGGCAAAGACGAAGACATCCGCGCCCGCACCGCCATAAAGCAGGTCTGCCCCCGCGCCGTCGTGCAGGAAATCATCGCCCGCCATGCCGCGCAGGGTATCCGCTGTGGCGCTGCCCAGAATGCGATCTTCCAGCGCCCCGCCAGTGGCCACCCCGCCCGCCGCCTGTATCAGATCGCCCAGCGCCGTCAGTGCCAGTTCCTGATGGTAAATCCTGTCGCCCGCAGCATCGACCAGGAAGATCATCGCCTTGTCGCCGTTCGCCTTCGTCTCGATCGAGGTGATCGCCCCGATCCCCGCCCCGCTTTCCAAGCCAAAGGATTGCAGATGCGACAATTGCCCCCCCGGCAGCAGTTCGAACAGGCTTAACCCCGCATCAGAGCCGCCGGTGACGACAAAGCTGCGGCCCTTGGCCTCGAACATGTCCAGCGCTGCCACCGCGTCGTAGCGGGTCGTGCGGTCATCAATCACATGATCGGTGGCAAACAGCACTCCCATGTCATTAATCCGCACCACCGTCAGCGAATCCGACAGGGTCGAGGCGATCACCGCAAAATGCTGCCCCCCGATCTGGGCCACCTGCAGGGCGGCTGGGCCGTTCACCGCCAGCCCCTCCATCGCCCCCAGCGAGTCGATCAGTTCTGCCGTGCCATTGGCCGCGATGTGATAGCTGCTGATGCCGTTTTCCAGCGAGGACAGCACCAGCAAGACAGGCGCGCCGTTGATGGTCAGGCTGGCCAGATCGCTGACATTGCCAAGATAGGATTTCTCGGCATCGGTGATCGTGCCGGTCAAGGACATCTCGCCCGCATCGGTCAGGCTGAAAATCTGCAACCCTGCGCTATAGCGCGTGGCGACCACGGCAATATCCGTAGCACCACCTTCGATGATTTCAACCGCAGTCACGCCGCTTGGAGAGCCAGTCGTGGAAACCGCCACCACCGCCGCGCCAAGGCTGCCGGTTGCGGTCAGCGTCGCCACCCGCAAAGGCGCGCTGTAGGCCGAATAGATGAACAGGCGCGGCAAGCTGCCGGTCTGCTGGATCGCCAGATCAGAATTGGGCAAAGCCGCATCGTCCTCGGTATCCGCAACGGGGTCCAGCGTCTGCACCCGCGCCTGATTTTCATCGCGTGACGTGTAGATCAGCCGGACATAGCCCGCCGCCTCGACCACGGCCAACCCGTCGGCAATGGCCCCAAAGCCAAGCGTTTGTGCAAGATATGTGGAAACCGACCGTAACAGCACCGCACCAATACCCCTATTGGACCCCGGCACCAGACTGCTGCCCGCCGATGCCCCCGCCGCGAAGACACGGCGGCAGAATTGCGGAGTTTTCACGCAATTTGCGGCAAATGCCGAAAACGACAATTTGGCCTTTAAGGCTTTGTTCAAAACCCCGCCCGATGCTTGGCCATGGGTAAGTTTGGGGTGAATCATGGCGCAGATCACAGGCGGAGGCACGGCTGTCACCGGCCTTGGCGGGGCAAGGGGCCATGGCGAGACCATGCTTGCCGGCGCGGATGAGGGCAGCACGCGGCTTGACCTCTCGGCGGTATTTGAGAACGGCTTTGTGCTGGATGGCATCGCCTATCCCGCAACGGATATCTACCTTGGCACCGATGGCATCCTGTCCTTCGGCGCGGCGATCACCGGCCTGCCCAAAGATCCTGCCGCTCTGAACCTGCCCTTCATCGCGGCCTTTCTGGCCGATATCGACACAAGGCTGGATGGCGAAGGGGCCGAAAGCGGGCCGATCTGGCTGGACATCGACGCAGGCGCGGATGTGGTCACGATCACTTGGGATGATGTCGGCTTTTACCGCCGCAACGCCACCCTGACCAACACCTTCCAACTGCAGCTTTTCGATCAGGGCGGCGGCAGTTTCGATGTGGTGCTGCGCTATCAGTCGATTGAATGGACCTCTGCCGACCTTGAAGGCGGCTGGGGCGGGCTGGGGGGTGAGGCGGCCTTTCTGGGGCTGCGGCTGGACGATGCGGGCAGCGTCACCACCCTTGGCGCGTCGCGCAATGAAGCGGCATTGCTGAACCTGCCCGCAACACTCGGCAATACGGGCGTCGCGGGGCTTTGGGTCTATCACTTTGGCCCCGCAGTTGCGCCGCCCTCATCGGATGCAGCAGATACACTGGTCGGCGGGACTGGTCCCGACAGCCTTGCAGGCCTTGGCGGCAATGACGTGCTGCAAGGCGGTGACGGCGGCGATACTCTGGATGGCGGCACCGGCTTTGATATGGCCGACTATACAGCCGCGCCATCGGGCCTGCTGGCCGATCTGGCCGATCCGGTGCGCAACACCGGTCAGGCTGCGGGGGATAGCTATATCGGCATCGAAGGGCTGGCAGGCACGGATCTGGCCGACACTCTGGGCGGTGACAGCAGTGCGAACCGGCTTGAGGCGAATGCCGGCCATGACGCCGTTTCGGGTCGTGCAGGGGCAGACAGCCTTTATGGCGGCGCGGGCGATGACACCCTGACAGGCGGCGCAGGGGCCGACCTTTTGTCAGGGGGGGCAGGCTTTGACTGGGCCAGTTACCGCGAGGCCGTCGCGGGCATCCGGCTTGATATGGCAAATGCCGCACAGAACAACGGTGACGCCGCCGGAGACAGTCTGACCGGCATCGAAGCCATCGAAGGTTCGGCTTTTGCGGATGATCTGCGCGGCGATGCCATGGCAAATCTGCTGTCCGGCGGCGGTGGCAATGACACGCTTTCAGGTCGGGCCGAGGCTGACAGCCTTTATGGCGGGGCTGGGGATGATCTGCTGGATGGCGGCACGGGCGCGGATTACCTTGGCGGAGCCGAGGGTCAGGATACCGCCAGCTATGCAAATGCGCTGACAGGCCTGCGCGCCGATCTGGCCCTGCCCGAGCAAAACACCGGCGAGGCGGCGGGGGACAGCTATTGGGCCGTCGAAGCGCTGGCAGGTTCGGCCTTCAATGACACACTGGGCGGCAATGGCGGCGCAAACCGGATGGACGGGGGCGCAGGCAATGACGCACTGGCGGGCCGTGCGGCGGCCGACAGCCTTTATGGCGGCACGGGCGATGACACCCTGACAGGCGGAGCAGGTGCCGATATGCTGGACGGCGGCGAAGGTATTGATTGGACAAGCTATTTCGATGCAACATCGGGGCTGGCCGTTGATCTGCTAACCCCTGCCGCCAATAGCGGTGACGCTTCGGGCGATCTGTTTGCCGCGATCGAAGGTATCCTTGGCTCCGGTTTCAATGACATCCTGCGCGGGGATGCGGGGCAAAACCGGCTGGACGGTGGCGCTGGCGACGATCTGCTTCAGGGCCGCGACGGGTTTGACAGCCTTTTCGGCGGCGCAGGCAATGACACGCTTTCGGGCGGTCTCGGGGGGGATGCGCTGACGGGGGGCGATGGCTTTGATCTGGTCAGCTATGCCGAAGCCACCGCCGCTTTGCGCGCCGATCTGGCCACCCCCGCCAGCAACACCGGCGAGGCCGCCGGTGACAGCTTTGCCGGGATCGAGGCTTTGCTGGGAACTGCCTTTCACGACACGCTTTTTGGCGATGCCGCAGCCAATGTGCTGGATGGCGGCGTGGGCAATGACACCCTGACAGGGCGCGAGGGCGATGATGCGCTTTACGGCCAAACGGGGCGCGACAGCCTGATCGGGGATGCGGGGGCAGACCAGCTTTATGGCGGCGCCGAGAATGACACGCTGCTGGGAGGGCTTGGCAATGATACGCTGCTGGGAGGGGCGGGGGCCGATAGCCTGAACGGCGGCGACGGGGTGGATTGGGCCTCTTATGCCACCGCGTCGGCAGGGGTGCGCGTCGATCTGACAACGCCCACGCAAAACACGTCCGAGGCCTTGGGCGACAGTTTCAGCGGAATCGAAGGTCTGCGCGGCTCGGGCTTTGCCGATGATCTGCGCGGCGGCACAGGCAATGACACCCTTGATGGCACCGGCGGCAATGACAGCCTGACCGGCAACGCAGGCCATGATCTGCTGATCGGGGCCGAGGGCGAGGATATGCTGTCAGGGGGCGCGGGCAATGACACGCTGCAAGGCGGCGCGGGGCAGGATCTGCTGCTGGGCGGGGTCGGATCTGATGCGCTGAACGGTGGGGATGGTTTTGATATTGCAAGCTATTCCACGGTAACCGCCGCCGTGCGGGTTGATCTTTTGACGCCATCGCAAAATACCGGCGACGCGAAAGGCGATGTGCTGACCGCCATCGAAGGCCTGCTGGCTGGCAAGTACAAGGACACGCTGTCGGGCGATGATTTCGCCAATCAGATCGATGGCGGGGCGGGCAATGACAGCCTGCTCGGGCGCGGCGGGGCCGATACGCTGCTGGGCGGCGCGGGGGCCGATGTGCTGGACGGTGGCGCGGGCAATGACCGGCTTTATGGCGATACCGAGGCTGACCGCCTGACCGGCGGCGACGGCAATGATCTGCTGGATGGCGGCGCGGGCAATGACACGTTGCTGGGCGGGGCCGGTGTGGATAGCCTGATCGGCGGGGCCGGCAATGACAGCCTGACCGGCGGATTGGACGCTGACATTCTGACCGGCGGTCTTGGCACGGATCAGTTCATCCATGCCGGCTTTGCCGTCGATGGCACAGACTGGATTACCGATTACAAGGCGGCGGAAAAGGATGTGCTGGTGTTTACCGGCAGCGGAGTGACACGCGCGCAGTTCCGCGTTGATTTCGCCTTGGTCGAAGGTCAGGGATCAGCGGGCATCGCCGAGGCTTCCGTCGTGCATATCCCGTCGGGTCGCGCGATCTGGGCGATCACCGACGGGGCGGCGATGACGGATATCTTGCTCAAACTCGGATCGACCAGCTTTGATCTGATCTGACCGCGCCTAGCGGCCTACGGCGCGATAGCTTTCGAAACCGGCGGCCTCGACCTCGGCCGCCGAATACAGATTGCGAAGATCGGCCATGCGTGGCGTTTCCATCTTGCGCGCCAGTTTGGTCAGATCCAGCGCACGGAACTCGTTCCATTCGGTCAGGATCACCACCAGATGCGCGCCTTGGGTCGCCTGATAGGGGTTCTCAACCCATTTCACCCCCGGAAGCAGCGCCTCGCCTTCACGGCGGCCTTGCGGATCGACGACGCGCACCTTGGCCCCTGCCCCGACCAGCGCCGGAACGATGGTCAGGCTGGGGGCCTCGCGCATGTCATCGGTGTTGGGTTTGAACGTCACGCCCAAGACGGTGATGATCTTGCCGTTCATATTGCCGTCGCACAGATCCTCGATCTTGTCGATCATCCGGCGCTTGATTTCCTCATTGACCTTGATCACGGTCTCGGTGATCTGCATCGGCACCGAATAGTCCTGGCCAATGCGCGCCAAGGCCTTGGTATCCTTGGGGAAACATGACCCGCCATAACCCGGCCCCGCATGCAGGAACTTGTTGCCGATGCGCCCGTCCATGCCCATGCCCTTGGACACATCCATGATATCGGCCCCCACACGCTCGCACAGGGTGGCGATTTCGTTGATGAAGGTGATCTTGGCGGCCAGAAAGGCATTGGCGGCGTATTTGATCATCTCGGCGGATTCTAGGCCGGTATAGACCACGGGAAATTCGCGCAGGAACAGCGGGCGGTAGATATCGGCCATCACCTTGCGCGCGCGGAGCGTTTCCACCCCGATCACCACACGATCGGGCCGCATGAAATCATCAATCGCAGCGCCTTCGCGCAGGAATTCCGGGTTCGAGGCCACATCGAAATCGGCATCCGGGTTGGCCGCGCGCACGGCCTCGGCCACTTTGCGGTTGGTTCCCACCGGAACGGTCGATTTCGTCACGATCACCGCATAGCCCGTCAGCGCCAGACCGATCTCGGCGGCGGCGGTCATCACATAGGTCAGGTCGGCATGGCCATCGCCGCGCCGCGTGGGGGTTCCGACTGCGATAAAGACCGCATCCGCGCCCGCCATCGCTTCGGCCAGATCAAGCGTGAAGGTCAGCCGCCCCGCCGTGACATTCTTGGCCATCAGCGCCTGCAGCCCCGGCTCGAAGATCGGCACCTCACCGGCGCGCAGGCGGTCAATCTTGCCGGGGTCTTTATCGACGCAGACAACCTCATGCCCGAAATCCGAGAAACACACCCCCGAGACCAGACCCACATAGCCCGTCCCGATCATAGCAATCTTCATGTTGCGCTGCCCCGCCTTATTTTCGTCTTGTGTAGGAAGGCAGGCACGGGCTGTCAAACGCGAAGGGGCCGCAGCGGCGGCCCCTTGCCCGGTTTTCACGCCATCCGAAGCCAGACCGCCGGTGCAAGCGCACCTGCCATGATTTCCGCCGAGGTAAAGCCCCAACTGGCCGGTGCGGCGGTTCCAAAGGCCAGCGTGCGTCGCAGCACCTTGCGGGCGTTCAGATTTGGCGCCGTTCCCCCGTTGATATCGGGGCTCATAGCGGCCAGCCAAGCCGACAGCGTAAAGGTCGCACTGTGCCGCACGCCGACCCAATAGCTGCGCCCACGCGTCAGTGTCAGCGCAACAGCCGTCTCTTTGACCCCCGTCGTGCCGCAGTCCATATCCGCCGTCTCGACAAGCAGGGACGCGGGGCGACCGTTGGCATCCGCGTCATAAAGCAGGATACGCCCCAAGGCACCCGCCGCCGCAACGGTCACATTGAACGCCATACGATCCACCACCAGATTGGCGCGCGGCACAAAGGGGAAAATCTCGATCCGCCCCGCCGCTCCGGCCAAAGCCGAGGCAAGCGATGCCCCGCCGCAGCCGGTTGTCGTCATCACATATTCCCCCACCGGCGGCAGCAGGAACGGCAGATCTTGCTGGCTGTCCAGCGCCTTGACCCGCCCGTCAATCTGCGCGCAAAGCTGACCCGTGCTGCCGTTGTGCCAGATCGTGCCATCGGCGGGGGCAACGGGGTCTGCGCTTTGCCCGCTCAGGATCACCGGCTTGGCAAGGCTGACCTGCCCACTGGCCGCCGCGACCGTCAGCGCAGTGGTATAGCTGGCCCCGTCGGCACTGACCTTGACCGCCAGATCATCCGATCCCAGCAAGCCCACCAAGGCCCGCGCCGAAAATCCGGTCTTGAAGGCGATGCTGGCATCATCGCCCATCGCCGCCTTGTTCAGCGTGGTCTCGATCCCCGCGCCTGCATTGTTCAGCAGCACCGCCGGAGAGTTCACCGAAAGCCGGTTCGTCGCATCCCCCGACGCGCCCCCCAGCCCCAGATATTTCGCCACCACTGCCGCTTCGGTCATGCCCACCGCCGTGACCGTATTGGCAAAGGTCACCGTCGGCAGGTTGACCACAAGGCTGCCCTCCGCCCCCGCCACGCCCGAGCCGACCGTCACCACCGTCGTCGAACCCGCCACGCCGCCCGTGCCAAGGTTCACCGTCTTGGTTGCCGCAGCCACCGTGGCCCCCACCCCCAGCCCATAATTCGCCACCCCGCTTGCCGTGCCAAAATCTGCACTGGCCGCTGAGACAGTCACCGCGCCGGCAAAGGTCTTGGCCCCGCTAAAGCTCTGCGCTCCCGCCAGCACCGCGACCTCGGACGACACATCAGGCAGCGTATAGGTCCGCAGCGCCCCCGCCGTCAGATCCGCGACCGAGAAGGCCCCTTGCTTGGCCGGATCACCCGCATCGCGCAGCGAAAATCCCGCCGCCGCCACCCCCTGCGGCAGGCTGACGACTCCGCTTGCCCCCGCCACCAACAGCGCATCGTAGAACGCGGCCCCATCCGCGCTGACCTTGATACCAAACGCATCCGCCCCGATGGTTCCCATCTCGGCCCGCCCCGCAAAGCCGGTCTGGAACAGCAGGCTGGCCGTATCCCCCGCACTGGCCTTGTTCAGCTTGAGCTGATGCCCCGCACCCGCATGGGTCAGCAGCGTCGCAGGCGCCGAAACCGCCAGCCGGTTCGTTACATCCGGCGTGGCCGCAACCCCCAGCCGCGCCACCGTCAATGCGCCCTCGGCCTGCGTTTTCCACACTGCCCCGTCAAAGGTCGCCACCGCATCCTCGGCCTCGATCCACACCCGCCAGCCTTTTTGCGGCGCGAAATAAGACCAGTAGCCATCCGCAAAAAGCGCGATCTGCCCTGCCTTTGCGGCCCATTCCCCGCTTGCATCGGCAGCGATGATATGGCGCTGCCCCACCACCGGCCCCAGCGGCGGCGCGGTCAGGTTGCGATTGCTGACCGCCGCCTGCACCGCCACATCCAGAATACGCAGGGCTTCGTTATGGGTCACATGCTTTTGCGCCTGCGCGGGCAGGATCAGGGGCAGCGACAGAATCGTCGAGTTATCGGGCATGCAAAACCTCCGCGGAACGCCGTGAAGGCCGAAGCTATGAAACCGCGGTTAATGCCGCGACACCACAGCGCGCGCTGCCCTAGCCCGCCGCCGCATCGCGCCAACTGACCCATGAAATCGCCCCGATAATGATGGCTCCGCCCAAAAGCACATAGCCGTCCACCGGCTCGCCAAAGGCCGTCGCGCCCAAGAGGCTGGCCCAGACCAGTTGCAGAAACGTCACCGGCTGCGTGACCGAAAAGGGGGCCGCCCGAAACGCCCGTGTCATCAGGTAATGCCCCAGCGTGGCCAAGGCCGCCACCACCGCCAGCCAGCCGGTCTGCGCCCATGTCACCGGCACCCAGACAAGGGCCGCAATCGGCGCAAGCCCCGCCGTCACCGTCAGCGACAGCATCGCGACCACGACCGAGGCAGGGGCCAGCGCCGTCAGCCGCTTGGCAAACAGGTAGCTGCCCGCGAAACACAGCGCTGCGCCGATTTGCGACAGATGCCCCAATTGCAGCGCGCGCAGACCGGGCCGCAACACGATCACCGCCCCCAGCAGCGCCAGCGCCAAAGCGATCACCCGTCTCGGCGTCAAAGTCTCGCCCAGCAGCAGCGATCCCGCCAACAACAGCACCACCGGATTAAGGTATCCAATTGCCGTCACATCCGCGACGGGAATGCGCGCCATCGCGTAAAACCAGAACAGCACCGCCGCCAGATGCACCACGCCGCGCCCCGCAAACAGCCGCATCGCACCCGGCGCAAACCCCACCCGAAACATCGACGGCATCACCGGCAGCAGGAACAACACCCCAAAGCCAAAGCGGATGAAAGCCGACTGCGCCGCAGGCAGGTCCGTGCCAAGATAGCGCACGATCCCGTTCACCCCCACAAAGGACAGGCCCGAGGCCAGCATCCACAGCACGCCCTCAAGCGGCCGTCCAAGATCGGTTTTCTGCGACATGGGCCGGACAAAACCCGCATTAGCCGCCAAAGGCAAGCCCCGCCGCGATGGCCCACATCGTCAGCCCGACAATGATCTCCAGCACCACCCATGCACGCGGATTGGCAAAGACCGGCGCCAGCAATCGCGCGCCATAACCCAGCGCGGTGAAAAAGCTGAAACTGCCCAAAGCCGCGCCGATGCCAAAGGCCGTGCGATGCGGATCATACTGCGCCGCGATAGACCCCAGCAGCACCACGGTATCCAGATAGACATGCGGATTGGCCCAGGTCAGCACAAGGCAGGTCGCCAGAACCCGCCCCAAGGGGGCCGCCTCGCCCGCGCCCGCCTGCAAAGCCTCGCCCCCCGCGAAGGCCGCCTTGAACCGCAAAGCACCATAGGCCAGCAAGAACACCACGCCGCCCCAGCGCATCGCCTCGCCCAACCACGGCACGCGGGCCGAGACAAGGCCAAAGCCCGTCACCCCTGCCGCAATCAGCACCGCATCCGAAAGCGCACAGGCCAGCACCACCGCGCCCACATGCTCGCGCCGTAATCCCTGCCGCAACACAAAGGCATTCTGCGCCCCGATCGCCATGATCAGGCTAAGTGCCACCAACCATCCCTGAAACGCCGCCTCGACCATGACCGTTCTCCTGCTCTCCGGCAGGACTAGGTGTCGCGCGCGCTTTCCTCCAGTTAATCTTTCTGCGATAGATTAAGTTATGCTAATGTAAAAACCGCGAAGCACCCCGCCCCGCTACGCCCGCACAGCCCCACGCGAAGGTGCGTGACAAGCACGCACCCTACCCCAGCCCATTCACCTTGGCTCAAATACTCCCGCCGGAGACTCCTGCCACCTCTACCGCCCCACCCGATCAGATCCACCACGGCCAAAGCCCCCCAACCCAAAGGTCAGCCATGTTCGATCCCGCCCAGCTTGCCGCCCTTGCCGCTGTCCATCGCCGCGGCAGCTTCGATCTGGCCGCTGCCGAGTTGCATGTGACAGCCTCGGCAATCTCGCAACGCATCAAGGCGCTGGAAGAGCGCGTCGGAACCCTGTTGATCCGGCGCGGCCAACCCTGCAGCGCCACCCCCTCGGGGCTGCGGATGATCCGCCACCATGACGAGGTAACGCTGTTGGAACGCGCGCTGGCCACCGATCTGCCGCAGCTTGCCCCCCGCCCCGCCACGCTGCGGATCGCGGTCAATGCCGACAGCCTTGCCACTTGGGTGATCCCCGCACTTGCCGCGGCAGAGGGCTTCCTGTTCGATCTGGTGATCGACGATCAGGATGTCAGTCAGGACTGGCTGAAACGCGGCGAGGTGGCCGCCGCCATCACCGCCCACCCCGGCCCGCTGCAAGGCTGCGACACCCTCCCCTTGGGCCGCCTGCGCTACCGTGCCACCGCCAGCCCCGCCTATATGGCGCGCTGGATGCCCGACGGGCCGACCCCGCAAGCCCTTGCCGCCGCCCCCGCCCTGACCTTTTCGGACAAGGACCGCCTGCAAGACCTCTGGGCCGCCAGCCTGCCCAACCCACCCCCACGCCGCGCGGGGCTGCCAACCCACCGCATGGCCTCCAGCCAGGCCTTCATAGATGCCAGCCTCGCCGGGCTTGGCTGGGGTATGAACCCCGAGGCGCTTGTGGCAAACCACCTTGCAGAAGGCCGCCTGACCGACCTGTCGCCCGACCACCCGCTCGACGTCGCCCTGCACTGGCAGTTCACCCGATTGACCGCCCAAGCCCTGCAGCCCGTCACCCGCGCCATCCGCAGCGCCGCCGCAACGGTGCTGCTGCCCCTTACCAAAGGTGCGTGAGGATCACGCACCCTACCCTTTGGGCTTCATCTTGGTCTAAATATCCCCGCCGGAGGGTGAGACGCGCCCGGAAAAGGGTTCAGTGGACCCTTTTCAGCGTCGAACGCCCCGCGCGTCGCGGGGCAGGTGGGCCGCAGATAGAGGAAGCCTCCGGCGGGAGTACTTAAGCCAAGATGAAACCGCAAAGCAAAACGCGCAGGGCTTGGCCTGCGCGTTTCCAGAACGGGTGTAGGGTGCGTGATCCTCACGCACCTGTGTCAGAGCTGTGCCGCTACATCCTCGGGGATGTCGAAGTTATGCGTCACCGCCTGCACGTCGTCATCCTCTTCCAGCATGTCGATCAGGCGCATCAGTTTCTGTGCGGTGTCCAGATCCACCTCGGTCAGGGTTTGCGCTTTCCAGATCAGCTTGGATTCCGTCGACTCGCCCAGCGCCTTTTCCAGCGCGTCAGAGACTTCCGACAGCGCCTCGACCGAGCAATAGATGAAATGGCCGTCTTCATCCGATTCCACGTCATCCGCACCCGCATCCAATGCGGCCATCATCACGTCATCGGATGACCCCGCCGAGGCCGGATAGGTGATCTCGCCCACGCGGTCGAAACTGTGGCTGACCGATCCGGTCTGCCCCAGATTGCCGCCGCATTTCGAGAAATACGAGCGCACGTTCGACGCGGTCCGGTTCAGGTTATCCGTCATAGCCTCGACGATGATGGCGATGCCGTTGACGCCATAGCCTTCATAGCGGATCTCGGTGTAATCCGCCGCATCGCCGCCCACCGATTTCTTGATGGCGCGGTCGATCACGTCTTTCGGCATGGAAACGGCCTTGGCCGCCTTGACCGCCAGACGCAGGCGCGGGTTCTTGTCGGGATCGGGGTCGCCCATCTTGGCGGCGACGGTGATTTCCTTCGCCAGCTTGGAAAACATCTTCGAGCGCAGCTTATCCTGCTTGCCCTTGCGGTGCTGGATGTTTGCCCATTTTGAATGGCCTGCCATGACCCTTACTCCGATCCCTGATTGGGTGATGGGGCCATCTACACCATGCCCGCCCCTGCCCGCAACCCCGCGCGCTTCAGGCTGCGCGCCGCCTGTTGGAAGCTGCGGCAGGTCGCGGCTGCACAAGGCTGATCCCCGCCAGCATCACCGCCGCCGCCGCCCAGACCCAAGGGCTGAACCTCTCCCCCAGCAGCACCATCGCCCAGACCACGCCCGAGGCCGTGACGATGTAGGACGATTGCGACGCAAAAACCGCCCCCGCCTTCGAGGCCAGCCACACGAAGGTCGCATACAAAAGCCCGTGCAAGGCCGAGCTGACAATAAGCGCGCCTTCGGCCCGATCCAGCGGCAGCGTCATCGGAAACCAGTGCCCCAGCGCCAGCATCACCGGCGCGCAGAACACCAGCCCCGCCAGCGATGCGCCAAACATCGCCTGCACCGCGTCCATCCCCGGCGTGCCTGCCTTGGCGACATAGGTGCTTTCCATCGCGTAAAACAGCGGCCCCACCATCGCCAGCGGCAAGAACGCCACCATCGCCGGATCGGGCAGGCTTGTCCCCGGCAGCGCGATCAGCGCCACACCCAGCAGGCCCAACCCCAGACCCGCCAGCCGCTTGCCCGAAAACCGGTCCGTCCCCACCGCCATTGACAGCGGAAAGGCCAGCAGCGGCACCATCGAGATCAGGATCGACATGATCCCCGACGGCAACCGCGCCACCGAGACGTAGAACGTGTAATTCGGCACCAGTGTGCCCAGAAACGCCACCACCACATAAAACCGCAGCGCCGCCGCCGTCAGCGGCAACCGCTTGCCCCGCAGCAGCGTCAGCGCGCCCAGCACCACCGAACAGATCACCAATTGCCAGAAGATCAGCCCGAACGGCGCATGGCCAGTCGAGGCTGCAATCTTGCCCAAAGGCTGCGTGCTGCCCCAGCCGATGCCAAGCCCCGCCAGCATCAGCAGATAGAAGCGCCGCTCTTTCATGGGGCCGATTGCTCCAGCACGCCACCTTGCCGGATCATCCTGACCTTCACCGCCTTGCCGGTCTTGTCGTCGGTTTCGACATAGACGCCCGACAGCGTCGCAGGGCCATTCGCAGGCTCGAACCGCGAGGATGCCATGCCGGTGATGAACCGCCGCAGCGGTTCAAGCTTTTCCATCCCGATGACCGAATTGTAATCGCCGCACATCCCGGCATCGGTCAGATAGGCCGTGCCTTTCGGCAGGATCATCGCATCCCCTGTCGGCACATGGGTATGGGTGCCAACGACCAAACTGGCCTGCCCGTCCATCCAATGCCCCATCGCCATCTTCTCGGATGTCGCCTCGGCATGGACATCGACAATCGCCGCCTGCACCGACCCGCCGATGCGGTGGGTTTTCAAGACCTGCTCGATCGCGGAAAACGGATCATCGAAGGGCCGCTTCATAAAGACCTGCCCCAAGACCTGCGCCACCAGAACCTTGCGCCCCTGCGTGGCGTCAAAAATCTTCACCCCGCGCCCCGGTGCCACCTTGGAAAAGTTCAGCGGCCGGATGATGCGCGGTTCCTGCTCGATGAATTGCAGCATGTCTTTCTGATCGAAGGCATGATCGCCCAGCGTGATGCAATCCGCCCCCGCCTGTAGCAACAGCCGCGCATGTTCGCCGGTAAGCCCCGCGCCCTGACTGGCGTTCTCGCCATTCACCACCACGAAATCGAGGCCCCACGCAGTCCGCAGACTGGGAAGCCGCTCGGTGATCGCAGCACGCCCCGCGCGCCCCATCACATCGCCAAGAAAGAGGAGTTTCATGGCGACCGGATTAGGCCGCACCCTGCCCGCCCGCAAGCCCAAAGGCGACAAACTTGGCCCGCCCGCGCCACCCACGGCTGTGACCACGGAAAAACCACGGATGCACCACGCAAAACACACGCCGTTTCCGGCTGGACGCGCGGGCCTGCCCGCCTATCTTGACGGCATGGAATTGCCCGCTCCCCTGTCCCGATGGTTCGCCGAAAAAGGCTGGTCCCTGCACCCGCACCAGATGGATATGCTGGCTTGTTCGGGGGCGAAATCGACGCTTTTGATCGCGCCCACGGGGGGCGGAAAGACGCTGGCGGGGTTCCTGCCCAGCCTTGCCGAATTGGCGGATGGAACCCATAAGGGCTTGCACACGCTGTATATTTCTCCGCTCAAGGCACTGACCGCCGACATCCGCCGCAACCTTCGCACGCCGGTCGAGGGCGCAGACCTGCCGATCCGCATCGAGGATCGCACCGGCGACACCAGCTATACCGCCCGCCGCCGCCAGCGCGCCGATCCACCGCATATCCTGCTGACAACGCCCGAAAGCCTTGCGCTGCTGTTATCCTACGAAGACGCCCCCCGCATATTCTCCAATCTTTCCCGCGTGATAGTGGACGAAATTCACGCTCTGGCAGAATCGAAACGCGGCGATCAGTTGATGCTGTGCCTATCGCGCCTGACCGCCCTCTCCCCCCATATCCGCCGAGTCGGCCTGTCCGCCACCGTCGAAGATCCGCCCGCCTTGGCGCGCTTTCTTGGCCCCGAAACGGACATCCTTCAAGCCGATGCCGGACCCGATCCCGACATCCAGATGCTGCAAACCCCTGCTCCCCCACCTTGGGCGGGCGGCGGCGGGCGCTATGCTATCCCGCAGATTTTGAACGAGATTTCTCGCCACAAAACCACCCTGATCTTTCACAACACCCGCGCGCAGGCCGAGATTTTCTTTCACCACCTCTGGCTTGCCAATACCGAAGACCTGCCCATCGGCATCCACCACGGCAGCCTGTCGCGCGAACAGCGCGACCGGGTGGAACAGGCGATGGTAGACGGGAAACTGCGCGCCATCGTCTGCACCGGTTCGCTTGATCTAGGGATAGACTGGGGCGATGTCGATCTGGTCATTCAGGTCGGCGCGCCCAAGAATATCAAGCGCTTAGTCCAACGAATAGGCCGCGCCAACCACCGCTACAACGCCCCGTCCAAGGCGCTGCTGATGCCTGCCAACCGGTTCGAGGTGGTGGAATGTCAGGCAGCCCTTGATGCCGTAAAGGCCCGCACATTGGACGGCGAACCCCGCGGCACCGGCCCCCGCGACGTTCTGTGCCAGCATATCCTGATGACCGCCTGCTCGGCCCCCTTCGACGCCGATCAGTTTTACGCCGAGGTCATCACCGCTGGCCCCTACGCCGCCCTGACCCGCGCCGAATTCGACGCCTGCCTCGACTTCACCGCCACCGGCGGCTATGCCCTGCGCGCCTATGACAAATGGCAAAGGCTGTTGAAACGCAACGATAAATGGCAACTTCGTGATCCCCGAACCGCCGCCGTGATCCGTCAAAACCTTGGCACCATCATCGACACCGAAACCCTGAAAGTGCGGCTGAAAGGCCGGATGGGCGGCACCCCCTTGGGCGAGATTGAAGAGGCTTTCGCCAGCACCCTGACCGCCGGTGACACCTTCCTGATCGGCGGTCAGGTGGTGCGCTATGAGGGGCTGAACGAGATGACGGTCGAGGTCACCCGCCAACCGGGTCGCGATCCCAAGGTGGCGGTGTTCTCGGGAACGAAGTTTGCAACCTCGACCCTGCTGACCCAGCGGATTTTAGATATTTTCCAACAGCCTGACTGGCCCAGCCTGCCCGCCCACACCGCGCATTGGCTTGCGCTGCAACGGCAAGTGTCGCGCCTGCCCGAACCCGACCGGCTGCTGATCGAAACCTTCCCCTATGAGGGGCGACATCACCTGTGCCTTTACGGCTTTGCGGGGCGCAACGCGCAGCAGACTTTGGGCCTGCTTCTGACAAAACGGATGGAGGATCAAGGGCTTGCCCCTTTGGGATTTGTCGCCACCGACTACGCGACGCTGATCTGGGGTCTGGAACCCGTGGCCGATCCGGCCAGCCTGCTGGACCCGACCAACCTGCGTTCCGATCTGGAAAGCTGGCTTTCGGGCAATGCGGTGATGAAGCGCACCTTCCGGTCTGCCGCGATCATTGCAGGGCTGATCGAGCGGACGCATCAGGGGCGGCGCAAATCGGGTCGGCAAGCCACGTTTTCTTCAGACATTCTTTACGAAACGCTGCGAAAATACGACCAGAACCATCTGATGCTGGCGATCACCCGCGAAGAGGCGATGCGGGGGTTGGTGGATTTTTCGCGGATCGAAGGAATGATTGACCGGATTGGACCCAGAATTGACATTCAGCGGCTTGACCGCCCTTCACCCTTGGCCGCCCCCCTGTTCCTTGAACCGGGGAAAATTCCGGTCGATGGTGTTGGGCGCGACAGGCTTGCCGCCGACGCTGCCGCGCAGTTGATGCGCGATGCCGGGCTGGAATAGGCCGCGCAGGAAACCGCCCTGCCAAACCCGCTTGAAACTGGCCTGCGCTGAAGGCAGAGCTTGGCTATGTATCACTTCGATCTTGCCCATGCCCATCTTGTCGCACGCCGTTCGGGCGCATTGTTCTGGCCCGATCACGCCATGCTGATCGTGTCGGATCTGCACTTCGGCAAATCGGAACGCATCGCCCGACGGGGCGGTGTTTTGCTCCCCCCCTATGAGACTCGCGCCACTCTGGCCCGACTGGAGGCCGAACTGTCTGCAACCGCCGCGCGGCAGGTGGTCTGTCTGGGTGACAGTTTTGACGATCTGGCCGCCTCGTCAGAGATGCACGAAGATGATCTGCAATGGCTTGCACGGCTGATGGCAGGGCGCGATTGGAACTGGATCGAAGGCAATCACGACGCCGGGCCAACCCCGATCAAGGGAAACCATCGCGCAGAAATGGCGGTGGGCGGGATCATCCTGCGCCACATCGCATCAAAAGAAAATAACGAAATTTCAGGGCATTACCATCCGAAGGCAAAATTGGCCGGTCGCGCCCGCCCCTGTTTTCTGATTGATGCCACGCGTGTGATCCTGCCTGCTTTTGGCACCTATACCGGCGGGCTTTGGGCTGACGACCCTACGCTTGCCGCCGTGATGGCCCCCGACGCGATTGCGGTCCTGACCGGAAACCATGCCCTGCCCGTGCCGCTTGGCAAGATTGGCCGCAGTCAGACCAAACCGCGTGCCTCAAGCTTGTCGCGGTGATTGCGGCTCACAGGAATGCGCGCACCGGATGGCAGGCGCAGGAACAGCTTTCCGCCCTCCCGCTCAACAGCTTCAACCGCGTCCCACGCCACCCAATGCGAGCGATGCACCTGTGCGCCTTCAACCGGCCACACCTCGGAAATTGCATCGGAAAACCGCATCAGAAGACTGCCGACGCCCAGACTCGTGGACACGTCAACATAATGATCCCGCACAGAAATTGATTGCAGTTTGCCGCGCAGATCCGGATCAAGACGCTCGATCAGGCGGGGGAGTGGCCCGCTCTCGACCGTTTCCGTCAGGGTCTCGGGGGCCGTGGCGGGAATCATTGGCTGGATCGAATGGCGCAGCGAACTGATTCCCAGCGTGATCGAACCAACCAACAGGATCAATTCCGCCCATCCGGCGCCTTTGACCGTTGGCACCAGAAACGGTCCATTGGCAAGCGCGTAAACCGGCGGGCAAATCACCAGACAGGACAGCGCGGCGATCAGGATAGCCCCGCGCGGCACGTCACGCAGCCCCCAAGTGCCATAGACCAAGGCCCGCACAAGGGTAATTGTTGCAATCGCGCAGGCCGTGACCGGCAACCAGATCAGCAAACGCTGCCAGAAACTAAAGATACCATAGCTTCCAAATGGCCCGGAAACGGCCAAAGACATCGCACAAACCAGCCACAGCACCAAAGGCACGCGAGACCGAAGATCCGATTTCAACTCATCAAGAAATGCCGACATGGCCCTAGCGTGCGACCCCAATGGCCAAGTCATAATGCCTTGGAAACACAAGCGCAATCGCCAGCTTGCCCTTACGGCAGGCTGGCGGGTGCAATTTGTGGGGCTGGCGTCAGGCTGTCAGGCCTTCGGGTTCGGGCAGGCCATTGGCGCGGCAGCAGGCGGTCAGCGCATTGGCCAGCAGGCAAGCGATGGTCATGGGCCCAACGCCACCGGGAACCGGCGTGATGGCTCCGGCCACGGCGGCGGCCGATTCGTAATGCACGTCGCCCACCAGCTTGGCCTTGCCGTCACGCTCGATCCGGTTGATGCCGACGTCGATCACGGTTGCGCCGGGTTTCACATAGTCGCCGGTCAGCATCTCGGGGCGGCCCACGGCGGCGACCAGAATATCGGCCCCACGGCAGACTGCGGCCAGATCCTTGGTGCGGCTATGCGCGATGGTGACGGTGCAGCTATCGCCCAGCAGTAATTGCGCCATCGGCTTGCCCACGATGTTGGATCGCCCCACGACAACCGCATTCAGCCCTGCCAGCTTGCCGTGATGGTCGCGCAGCATCATCAGGCAGCCCAGCGGCGTGCAGGGAACCATCGACTTCTGTCCCGTTCCCAGCAGCCCGACGTTCGAGATATGAAAGCCGTCCACATCCTTGGCCGGATCAATCGTGTTGATGATCAACTCCGAGTTCAGATGCGCCGGAAGCGGAAGTTGCACCAGAATGCCATGCACTTTCGGATCGGCGTTCAGCGATTTCACCAGCGCCAGCAGATCGGCCTCGGAGGTATCCACCGGCAGCCGGTGTTCGAACGAGGCCATGCCAACTTCGATGGTCGAGGCGTGCTTGTTGCGGACATAGACTTGGGAAGCCGGATCTTCGCCCACCAGCACCACGGCCAGACCGGGCTGGATGTTGTGGGTTTCCTTCAGCTTGGCGACATGAGCGGCAACTTGGGCGCGCACATTGGCAGCAAAGGCTTTGCCGTCGATCACTTTAGCGGTCATGTTCTCTCCTTAGACAGCCGCCGCGAAGGCGCTGCGATAATGGTCCATTTGCATGCGGGTCGCGAGAACCGCGTTTTTCATCAAGGTGGCAACCGTTACAGGGCCAACGCCGCCCGGAACCGGCGTGATCCAACCCGCCACCTTCGAGCAGCTTTCAAAATCGGCATCGCCCACGGTCTTGCCTTCAACGCGGTTGATCCCGATGTCGATCAGCGCCGAACCGGGCTTGAGCATCTCGCCGGTCACAAGGCCGGGTTTGCCCACGGCGACGAACACCGCATCAGCGGCGCGGGAATGAACGGCGACCTGACGCGTCATGTGGTGGCAGACAGTCACCGTCGCCCCCAAGCCCATCATCAGAAAGGCAATCGGCTTGCCCACGATCTCAGAGTGCCCGATCACGCAGACATCCAAGCCCTCCAGCCGCAGCGGCAAAGTTTTCAGGATTTCCACCGCAGCAACGGCGGTGCAGGGCCCAAGCGCCAGATCGTTGTAGACGATATTGCCGATGCTGGCGGGGTGCATGCCTTCCACGTCTTTCAACGGATGCACGGCCTTTTGCAGCGCCTTCACCGGAATATGCGCGGGCAAAGGGCGCTGGATGATAATGCCGTTCACGCGCGGATCGGCGTTCAGGCCGGACAGCACGCCCACCAACTGCTCTAGTGAGATGGTTTCGGGATAATTGCGCGACTCAAAACCGACGCCCGCCGCCTCGGCCTGTTTCTGCTGGTTGCGGACGTAAAGCTCTGCCGCCGCCACATCGCCCACCGAGATCGACACCAGTTTCGGCGCCCATCCGGCATCGGCCAAGGCCTGCGCCTCGATCAGGGTTTCCGCCCGCATCCGCGCGGCGATGGCTTTTCCGTCAATCAGCGTGGCCGTCATAGCACCCTTTCAGGGGCGATCCGGCCCCAGAACTTGTTCCTCACGCGTGATGGACCAATCGATGATCCGCCGCCAGAGGTCTTCTGCCAAGGCGGGGTCCAGCCCTTGGGCAGCGGCCCGCGCCCGCACTTTGGTCACCACATCCTCGACCCGATCATCGATACGGGCGGGCAGGTTTTCGCCTTGTTTCAACACGATAGCGCGGTCGATAAAAGCCGCCCGCGCCACCAGTTGTGCAACGATCTCGCCATCCAGCCGATCAATCTCGACCCGCAACTCGGCCATCGTCGCACAGTCTTGGGGCTTTCGCATCGCTCTCGTCCTCGCAGCATCCGGCACTCCCTAAGCCAATGCCAAAGCCGCGAAAAGCCCCTTCATCTGTTCCTAAATATGCCACGGATGTCCGGGGGTGTGAAACCCCCGGTTCCGCGGCTGATATCAGAACAGACCTTCGACGTTGCCTTCCGCATTCAGGCGGATCACTTCGGCCGACGGCACCTTGGGCAGGCCCGGCATGGTCATGATCTCGCCGCAGATCGCGACGATGAAGCCAGCCCCTGCCGAGAGGCGCACTTCGCGCACCGGAACGGTGTGACCGGTCGGCGCGCCGCGCACGGTCGGGTCGGTGGTGAAGGAGTATTGCGTCTTGGCAACGCAGATCGGCAGGTGGCCATAGCCAGCCGCTTCCCAAGCCTTCAGCTGATCCCGGATCGACTTGTCGGCGATCACGTCATCTGCGTGGTAGATGCGCTTGGCGATGGTTTGCAGCTTTTGGAACAGCGGCATGTCATCGGGGTAAAGCGGGGCAAAGTTCGCAGCGCCCGATTCCGCCAGTTGCACGACCTTGTTCGCCAGTTCCTCGATCCCGGCCGAACCATGCGCCCAGTGCTTGCACAGGATGGCTTCGGCGCCCTGCTCGGCCACATAGGCCTTTACGGCTGCGATTTCGGCATCGGTGTCGCTGAAGAAGTGGTTGATGGCGACCACAACCGGCACGCCGAAGGATTTGACGTTGCCGATGTGGCGGCCAAGGTTCGGGCAGCCTTTCTGCACAGCCGCCACGTTTTCCGCACCCAGATCGGCCTTGGCAACGCCGCCGTTCATCTTCATGGCGCGCACGGTGGCCACGATCACGGCAGCCGCCGGTTTCAGGCCAGCCTTGCGGCACTTGATGTCAAAGAACTTCTCGGCACCAAGGTCGGCCCCGAAGCCAGCTTCGGTCACGACATATTCACCAAGTTTCAGCGCAGTCTTGGTCGCGATGACCGAGTTGCAGCCGTGGGCGATGTTGGCAAACGGGCCGCCATGCACGAAGGCGGGGTTGTTTTCCAGCGTCTGCACAAGGTTCGGCTGCATCGCGTCTTTCAGCAGAACGGTCATAGCGCCGTCAGCCTTGATGTCGCGGGCATAGATCGGGGTCTTGGCGCGGGTATAGGCCACAACGATGTCGCCCAGACGCTTTTGCAGGTCGTCCAGATCGTTCGACAGGCACAGGATCGCCATGACTTCCGAGGCCACGGTGATGTCAAAGCCGGTCTGGCGCGGGAAGCCGTTGGACACGCCGCCAAGGTTCACCACGATGTCCCGCAGCGCGCGGTCGTTCATGTCCATCACGCGACGCCACACGATACGGCGGGCGTCGATCTCCAGATCGTTGCCCCAGTAGATGTGGTTGTCGATCATGGCCGACAGCAGGTTGTGGGCGCTGGTGATGGCGTGGAAGTCACCCGTGAAGTGCAGGTTCATCTCTTCCATCGGAACGACCTGGGCGTAACCGCCACCCGCAGCGCCGCCCTTCATGCCGAAGTTCGGGCCAAGCGAGGCTTCGCGGATGCAGACCACAGCTTTTTTGCCGATGCGGTTCAGGCCATCGCCCAAGCCGACTGTGGTGGTGGTCTTGCCTTCGCCAGCCGGCGTCGGGTTGATTGCGGTCACAAGGATCAGCTTGCCATCGGGGCGATCCGCAAGCGACTTGATGAACTCTTGCCCAACCTTGGCCTTGTCATGGCCATAGGGCAGCAGATGCTCGGCGGGGATGCCAAGCTTTGCGCCGATCTCCATGATCGGCTTTTTCTTGGCTTCGCGTGCAATCTCGATGTCGGTTTTGAAGGCCATTGGTATCTCCCAAAGGGGCGTGGATTGTCCCATTGGCGACGTGATAGCGGACAAAACGCGCCATCGGGTGCGCTTTTCCGACTTCTTCCCCACCAAATTCGCCAGCCCATGTTTCCGATGGGAAAAAATAGAACGTTAGCGGAAATTTTTCCGTTTTTAGAACGCACGTTCCATGACTCAGGCTGTCAGTCGCGCCGTGCCTGCGACAGATTCGCCCATGCGCGTTGATCAGGAATATGCAGCCGAACCCGCGCACCGACACGCAAAACGCCCTCGGCCTCGACCCAAGCGGTAATACCGCGGCGCCCCGCGGCGGCAGGTTTGAACGCGCGGCCAAAGCCTTCGTGGCGGGTTTCAATCGGGCGGGCGGGCAGCGTGCAGGGCCGGTTTTCCATATCGACAACCAGCGTCGCCCCGCCCTCGGCCTGTAGCCGCGACGAGGGCGGCAGGCGGCTGAAATCGGGGATGCCGGAAATCACCATGCTGGCCCCGACCAGTGCGGGATCAAGGCTGTCCAGCCCCATGCGCGCGGCGATCTGGGCCAGTTCTTCGGCTGACAGCACCGAGAATTGCCGCGTATTGCGGATTTCGGTATCGCGTTTGTAAAGCCCCAGCACCCGACTGCACGAGGGCCGCGTCAGCCCGCCATGCGCCTCGCCCTCCGGCCCGTCGAAACCGGCGTGCAATTCGGTCACCGACACCGATTCAAGCGCCGCCTCGCGGTTCATCACGCGGCCCAACCAAGTGATCGTGCCATAAAACTCGGTCGGCTTCAGCGCGGGCATGGGTCAGACTTTCAGGGTAAAGAAGATGCGGCGGAACGGGAACAGAACCGATCCGTCAGGACGCAGCGGATAGGCCGCTGTCAGGGCTTGGTCGTAGGCAGACTGGAACGCAGCGAGTTCGACCTCTGTCAGCTTTTCGACAATCGGTCGCATCGCGGTCGAGGCGGTAAAGGCGCGCACGGGGTGGATGCCCTCGGTCGGCTCCAGCCTTTGCACATAGTCGGTTTCCCACGCATCCACCGTGCCAAGCGGCGAGAGCAGCGCGTGATAGTCCACGGCGGGGGCGACGGGCGGGTGGTAGCTGGCGAAATCAAACCGGTCGGGGAACATCGAGGCCGCAATATCGCGCAGAAAGCGGTGCGACGGTGACAGGAACTGACGCGGCATCTGCACCGCCAGCACACCTGCGGGCGCAAGATAGCCTGCCAGCCGTGGCAGCAGCGCGGCATGATCGGGCAACCAGTGCAGCGCCGCGTTGGAAAAGATCAGCGCGGGCGGCATTGCGGGCTTCCAATGGGCGATATCGGCCTGCTCCAGTCGCGTATAGCCTTCGGCACGGGCCAGCATCGCAGGCGAGGCATCAACGCCTACCAGATCGCGCCCGACAAATCGCGCGGCCAGCGCCTGCGCCAGCGCCCCATCGCCACAACCCAGATCAACCACCGGCCCTTGGGGCAAATCCGCCACCGCATTCAGCAAATCCAGCGCGGGGCGCAAACGCAAACCCCGAAACCTTGCATAGGCTTCGGGGTTCCAATCTTGTTTTTGCGGTCCGCTCACGCGGTCGGCTCCACCTGCTCGCCACCTTTGGGCTTGCGGGTTCGGGTCTTGGGCAAGGACACCACGCCCGATCCGCCACCCTGATCTGGCGACATGCCGTCATCTTCCGGCCCTGTCAGTTTTTCGCCCGCGATCACCTTGCGGATCTGGTCGCCCGTCAGGGTTTCATACTCCAGCAAGCCTTGGGCCAGACGGTGCAGATCGTCGTTCTTCTCGGTGAGGATCTGCTTGGCGCGGGCATAGCCCTCATCCACGATCTTCTTCACCTCGTCGTCGATAAGCTTTTGGGTATTGCCCGAGTGGTTGGTGCCACCGCTGGCCGCGCCCAGATAGCTTTCGCGTTCATTGGCGTAATCGACGTTACCCAGAAGTTCCGAGAAGCCGAACTGCGTTACCATGGCCCGCGCAATGCGGCTGACCTGCTGGATATCGCTGGTCGCCCCCGAGGTGACATTCTCGGCCCCGAAGATCAGCTCTTCGGCCACCTTGCCGCCCATCGCCATAGCGATTTTCGACTTGTACTTGGTGTAGCTGACCGAAAGCTGGTCGCGTTCCGGCAAGGACAGCACCAGACCCAGCGCACGACCGCGCGGGATGATGGTGGCTTTGTGGATCGGGTCATGCTGCGGCACGTTCAGGCCAACGATGGCGTGGCCGGCCTCGTGGTATGCAGTCAGCTTTTTCTCGTCATCCGACATCACCATCGACCGACGCTCCGCGCCCATCATCACCTTGTCCTTGGCGTTTTCAAAATCATCCATGGTGACAAAGCGGCGACCGATGCGGGCGGCCATCAAAGCGGCCTCGTTCACAAGGTTGGCCAGATCGGCGCCCGAGAAACCGGGGCAACCGCGCGCAATCACGCGCAGGTCGACATCGGGACCAAGCGGAACCTTGCGGGCATGCACCGACAGGATTTTCTCGCGCCCACGGATATCGGGGTTCGGCACGGTGATCTGGCGGTCAAAACGGCCGGGACGCAGCAGCGCGGGGTCCAGCACGTCGGGGCGGTTGGTTGCGGCCACGATGATGACGCCTTCGTTGGCGTCAAAGCCGTCCATTTCCACCAGAAGCTGGTTCAGCGTCTGTTCGCGTTCGTCATTGCCACCGCCGATGCCGACGCCACGCGCACGGCCCACGGCGTCAATCTCGTCGATGAAAACGATGCAGGGGGCGTTCTTCTTGGCCTGTTCGAACATGTCCCGCACACGCGATGCGCCCACGCCAACGAACATTTCCACGAAGTCCGAGCCAGAGATGGTAAAGAACGGCACGCCAGCCTCGCCCGCAATCGCACGGGCCAGCAGGGTTTTACCGGTGCCCGGAGGACCAACCAGCAGCGCACCTTTGGGAATCTTGCCGCCTAGCCGCGAGAATTTCTGCGGGTTCCGCAGGAATTCCACGATTTCCTCAAGCTCGTCCTTGGCCTCGTCAATACCCGCCACGTCATCAAAGGTCACGCGGCCCTGCTTTTCGGTCAGCAGTTTGGCGCGCGATTTACCAAAGCCCATCGCACCGCCTTTGCCGCCGCCCTGCATCCGGTTCATGAAGAAAATCCAGATGCCGATCAGCACGATAAACGGCAGCCACAGCGAGATCAGCGAGAAAAAGCCCGACTGTTCCTGACTTTCGGCGCGCACTTCGACGCCTTTGGCGATCAGACGATCCGTCAGCGACGGGTCTTGCGGGGCGATGGTGCTGTAAAGGCTACCATCGGCGCCGCGCACATTCACCCGTTCGCCGTCCAGCGTGACCGAGGCGACATCACCCGATTCAACACGGGCAATAAATTCAGAATAGGCCACCGCACGGGATGATTGCGTCGCGGTGCTGCCACTGAACATCTGGAACAGGGCCAGAATCAGCAGGAACAAAACGACCCAAAATGCGATATTTCGTGCGTTACCCACGAAGTCACTCCTTGATACGCCAAGCACCCTTTTGGGCGACATTCGGCAGTTGTCTCTAAGATAGAGATAAGTCGTCCGGGTTCAATGCGATAAAGCGCAATGAATCAGCGCCTCGGGGGGTAGAATGCGGCTTGCCCGCCATTCCGGGCCAAATTGCGCCAAAGGGGCGGCGATCAGTCGCGCATCCTGCCACACGGAGGGCGAGGCCAACAGTGCCGCGCGGGGTCGGCCCGTTGCGCGCCAGTCAGGGCATTGCGCCAGACCCTCCGCCCCCAGAGCGCGGATCGTCTGGCCGGGCGCGGCGGGGCCGCAAAGCTGCCATCCGTCCCAAGCCTGCCCGACGGGTGCGACCAGTCCGGCCACGGCCTTTGCCTCGCGGCAGATAACAATCCCGTCACGGGTCGGCACAAACCGGCAGCCCGCCAGCGTTGCCGCCTTGCCTGCCAGCAGGGCTTGACGCAACCGCAGCAGCGCAGGCCCGCGCGGGCCGTAATCTGTGGGGGCCACCCAGAGCAGCACCCGCAGCAGCAAGCGGCGTTGCACCTCATCGGGCAGGCGCGCAAAGCCCGAACCGATCAGCACCGCCCCGCCATCAATCTGCAAAAGTGCTTGCGCGGCCGTGTCGGTCACACTGTCCAAAGCCGCGCGCGCATCGCCCAAATGCCGCGCGACATCGGCCAATCGCGGGGAGGACAGGCCCAAGGGTGCCAAAACCTGCAAGGCCTTGCGTGCCTTTACCCGATCAAAGCGATCCAGCGCGTTTGAGGGATCATCCACCCACACCACAGCCTTGGCGGTCAGAACCCCGCGCAATTCCGCACGCGAAACGGTCAAAAGCGGTCGATGCCATGCGATACCGCCCTCGGTCCAGCGGGCAGACATCGCAGACAGGCCATCCAGCCCCGCCCCGCGCGCAAGCCGCATCAGAAAGGTCTCGGCCAGATCGTCTTGACTATGCGCCAGCGCCACCGCCGCGCAGCCCACTTGCCTTGCCCATTCCGCGATCAGCCTGCGCCGTGCGCGGCGGGCGTGGTCTTGCAGGTTACCCTTGTGATCCCAACCCTGCCACGGCAGTGTCGCATGCGCGACCCCCAGCCCCGCACAAACCCGCGCGACCATCGCCGCCTCATCGGCACTTTCCGCGCGCAAGCCGTGATCCACCGTCACCGCCTGCACCTGTAATCCGGCGTCAACGGCCAGATACAGCATCGCCATGCTGTCACCGCCACCAGAAACGGCAAGGCCCAAGGGTGCGTTCACCGCATCCCCCAAGCCTGTCAGAAACCGTTCAAGCACGGGTGCTACTGGCACCCCAGCCCCTGCATGGCCACCTGTGCATTGGTGGCGTTGAGCGTGTCGGGAAAGCGGGTTCCCACCTCGCCCAGCGTCACGCAAGCCTCGGGGGTCTGGCCCAATTCGCCCAAGGCCTGACCCAGCTTCAGCAAGGATTCCCCCGCGAAAGGCCCGTCAGGCTTGCCCGAAAACGCCTCAAGATAGGCGCGGGCCGCATTCGCGGTTTCACCCAGTTGGGTCAGCGCCTCGCCTTGGTTGAACGAGGCTTCCTGACTTAGCGGGCTGCCAGGATAGGATTTCGCAAAGGTCGCAAACTGGTCCGCGGCGGCGCGAAAGTCACCGGAAGCGAGCACCTCCTTGGCCCGGTCAAAATCCATCTGCTCGCCAATAGCCAGTTCTGCGCCGCCCTCATCGGCGGCAGGGTCGGTGGGGGTTTCCACCACGCCCATATCTGCCGCGATGGGTTCGCCTGCATCACCGCCCAAAGTGGGCGTGTCGGGCAGGTTGGCGACGTCACAGCCTTCGGTCGCCTCGCAAAGACGAAACTCCAGATCGCCCAGACGGTTGGTGCCATCAGAGACGACGCGGTTGACCTTGATCTCGACCTCTTCGGTTTTCGAGGTCAGCCGCATCAACTCGGCCTCGATCGCGTCAAGGCGCTGAAGGGCGTCACCGCCCGCAGCCCCCGTCGAGGCCGCGCCGGTTTGCACCAGCTCGGCCTTCAAGGCATTGAAATCCGCCATCAGCAGCGTCAGTTCGGCCTTGATGTCGGCCAGCGTCTGCGCCCTGTCCTGCGCCAATGCAGGCAAGGGCAACAGGATAAGGCACAGGGCAAGCCAGCGCATCAGATCAAGCCCCCGCGCCCATCGACAGCACCGTCACGGCGCGGCGGTTGCGGCTATAGCAGGCCTCTTCCGAGCAAACCTCGATCGGGCGTTCCTTGCCGTAAGAAATCGTGCGCATCCGGCTGGGGGCGACGCCCTGCGAGATCAGGAAATCCTGCACGGCGGCAGCACGACGCGCACCAAGGGCAAGGTTATACTCGCGGGTGCCTTGCTCGTCGGCGTGGCCTTCGATGATGATGGCGTAATCCGAGTTGGTTTGCAGCCATTGCGCCTGACCGGCCAGGATGCCACGGCCTTCGGGCGACAGGGTGGACTGGTCCACCGCGAACAGCACACGGTCGCCGACCGACTGGTTGAAATAGGCGATGGATTGCGGGTCGTTGGGGTCACCCAGACCCATGGTGTCGATGCCCGAACCTGCACCGTTCATGCCATCGGCACCGGTGCCGCCCGCGCCATAACGGTCGGGGTTGTTACAGGCAGCCAACCCAAGGGCTGCGACCAGAAGAAGGGCTTTCGGAAGAAGCGTCATGCGCGATGTCCTTTTGTTTTTGGCTCGATTTTGGCCAATGTATCAGCTTTGCGCGCCCGTGTTAACGGGCGGCGCAAGATAAAATCAGGGCAGAAGCGGCGACCAAGCCGGGTCAGAGGCAGCGCCTTCGGTGGTGATCTGGCGCAGGTTGCGCCCCGAAATATCGACCGAGAACAGCCCCGATTGGCCGCCAGCGCCTGCGCTTTCGCGGGTGAACATGATCACGCGGCCATTGGGCGCCCAGGTCGGGCCTTCATCAAGGAAAGAGGCGGTCAGCAGACGCTCTTCCTCGCCATTGGTCAGCATCACGCCGATGTGGAAGCGGCCTTCGTTCTGCTTGGTAAAGGCGATCATGTCACCGCGCGGCGACCAGACGGGCGTGCCGTAGCGGCCCTTGCCGTTGGAAATCCGCCGCGCCTCGCCACCGCCCGCGCCCATAACATAGATCTGCTGGTTGCCGGAACGGTCGGATTCGAACACGATCTGGCTGCCGTCAGGGCTGAAAGAAGGCGCGGTTTCGATCGACGGCGCGTTGGTCAGTTGCGAAAGCTGCCCCGACGCGATGTCCAGCGTGTAAATGTCCGAGTTGCCACCCTGTTCAAGGCTGAACACCACCGTATTGCCATCGGGCGAAAAGCGCGGGGCGAAAGTCATGGTGCCGGGCTGCTCGCCAAGGCTGCGGGTCTGCAAAGACCCCACATCCATCAGATAGATCGCCGGAAAGCCCGAGGTGTAAGAGGTGAACAGGATGCGGTCACCCGTGGGCGAAAAGCGCGGGGCCAGAACGATGCTGCTGCTGTCGGTCAGATATTGCACATTCGCGCCATCGTAATCCATCACGCCAAGCCGCTTCTGGCGCTGGTTTTTCGGCCCGCTTTCGGCCACGAAGACCACGCGGCTGTCGAAATAGCCGCCCTCGCCGGTGATGCGGGAATAGGCGGCGTCGGCCACCTTATGCGCCATACGCCGCCAGCTTTGCGGTGTGCCTGCAAATTGCAGCCCCTCGCCCATCTGCTGGCCGGAATAAACGTCAAACAGGCGGAACTTGACCACGATCCGGTCACCGCTGGCCTGCACGGCCCCCGTGATCAGCGCCTGCGCGTTGATCGCCTGCCAGTCGTTATAGGCCACCGGTGCGTCAAAACTGGTAACGCGGCTGATATGCGCCTCGGCGGGGATTTCGCGGAACAGGCCGGTTCCGGCAAGATCGGACGCAACAACCCGCGCGATGTCGCGGGCGTATTCCTCGGCCCCGCCGTTTTCGGCGATGAAATCCGGCACGGCAAAGGGCAAAGGCTCGATCACGCCTTCGTCGATGACGATGCGCAAGGGCTGGGCTGCGGCGGGCAAGACAGGGGCCAGCAGCCCCAAGGCCAGTGCTGCGGCGAGTGTTCTGAGCAGGGTCATAATCGGCCTCATTCTCAACTATTCGGTCTGGTTCAGTCTGCCATTTCTGGCGCGGATCGGGGCGGGGAAAGTTGCGGGGCTTTCCCGCGAATGGATCAGGGGCATCAGCGCATCCTCATCCCGTTGGGGTCGAACACCAGTTCAAGGTCTTTCCACTGGTCATATTTGTCGGCGGGCAGCGGGTAGCCATTCTTGCCACAGCGGATGATCGCACGGCGGGCCACTTCGAACATCATGCTGGCGGCAGCTTCGGAGCCACCTTCATAGCCCGTCATGCGGATCGAGGTCGCATCAGGCTTGCCATCCTCGCCCACATCCACCCGCACGGTGACGGTGGTGCGAAGGGCTTCGGACGACAGAGAGCCCACATTCCAGCACTGTTTCACAGCCACACGCAGCGCATCGCGTTCGCCGCTGGTCATCGGCGGGCCTTGCGGGGCGTCTTGCCCGCCCGAGTCCTGTGTTTCCTCGGTCGCGGGTTCGGCGGCTGCCTCGGCCAAGGCGGCGGCAATCGCTTCGGCTGCGGCATCGGTTTCTTCGACCGGTGCTTCCTCGGCAGGTGCATCCTGTGCCGTCGCGGTTTCCGTGGGCGTCTCTTCGACCGGCTCTTCGGTAGGCGTCTCGGGGCGCGATTGCGGTCGGCGGCTGCTGGTCGGTGCCAGTTGCGGCGCGTCTTCCTCGGTCTCGACAGCCTCGGTGATAATCTGGGTCGTCGCGGCCTCGGGGGCGGCGGCGGGCTTTTCTTCGGTCACGACGGGGGCATCGGGGGCGGGCTGATCTGTGACCTCGGGCGTCACGGTTTCGGCGATTTCGGGCGCATCTTCGGTCACGTCCACCGGAGTCGGTGCCACACGGTCAATCGGGCGCGGTTTCGGGCGCTTGTCGGCGGTGGGCACCGGAATGGGCTGCTCTTCCTCGGCAATCGGAGCGACCGGATCGGGGGCCTCAACCGGCTGAGGATCGGCGGAAACCGGCAGATCGGCGGGCAGTTCGGGCTGCGGCGCCGGTTCCACGGCGGCCTCGGGCTGCGCGGGTTCGGGCAAGGGTTCGGCGGGGGGCAGATCGGGTTGCACCGGTTCGGGGGCCGAAACCTCGGGCTGGGAAGGTTCGGCGGCGGGTTCGGGCGCGGGTTCCGGCGTGCTGGGGGCAGCCGCCATCATGGCGTCAAACTCGGCCTCGGACACCAGCGACACCTCGGCCACCTCCATCGGCGGCATGTCCGAGGGCGCAAACAGCCAGTCCCCCAGAGCGACCCAGAGGATCAGGCCCAGATGCCCGACGCCGGAAATGGTTGTGCCGCGATCCATGAACCGCCCTAGTTGCCACCAAAGGCCGGTCCGCCCGCATCCGTGACCAGACCGATATTGTTAAACCCGCCCGCGTTCAGCGCGCCCATCACCTGCGCGACCCGCTCATAGGCAATCGCCCCGTCGGCGCGCAGGAACACCTTGTCGCTGGTGCGTTCCGCCGCAATCGCGGTCAGCTTGGGGATCAGTTCCTCATCCGTGATCTCGGTGCCTTGGATCAGCAAAAGCCCATCCGCCGAGATCGAGATCGTCAGCGGTTCCTCATCCTCGTTCGGCAAGGCATTGGCCGCCGTGTCCGGCAACTCGATCGGAACGCCGACCGTCAGCATCGGGGCCGCGACCATGAAGATGATCAGCAGCACCAGCATCACGTCGACAAAGGGTGTCACGTTGATTTCCGACATGGCTGCAGACGATCCGCGGTGCCGCCTGCGCCGCCCGCCCCCGCCCGACTTTTTCATCACCCCCGCGCCCATGGATCAGGCGTCCAACTGACGCGACAGGATGGTGGCGAATTCATCGGCAAAAGCTTCGTAGCCGCCAAGGATATGTTCGCTGTCCGAGTTCAGCTTGTTGTAGAACACCACCGCCGGAATAGCCGCGATCAGGCCGATGCCGGTGGCCAGCAGCGCCTCGGCGATACCGGGGGCCACGACCGCAAGGTTGGTGTTCTGGCTGATGGCGATCTGCTCGAACGAGTGTTTGATCCCCCAGATCGTGCCGAACAGCCCGATGAAGGGCGCGGTAGAACCGGTGGTAGCAAGGAACGACAGGCCCTTGTTCAGCGCCTCGGACTCGCGCGCAATGGCAACATCCATCGCGCGATCAATCCGCGCCTGCGCCCCCGCGATCAGCCCGCCATCCTGCCGGTGGCTGCGCCGCCATTCCAGCATACCGGCCGAGAAAATCTTTTCCGATGGCCCCTGCGGATCGCCGCCGATCTTTTCAAACAGCCCGTCCAGCGGCTCGCCCGACCAGAACTCACGGTCAAACACAGCAGCCTCAGCCCGCGCCTTACGGAACATGATGTGCTTGCGGATGATGATCGACCACGACCAGAAGGACATGACCATCAGCCCGATCATCACGACTTTCACCGTGATCGTTGCGCGTGCAAATAGGGCGAACAAAGAGAAATCAATCTCTTGCGCCATCGCAAGGGTGCCAGTTTCCATTACGCCTGCTCTTGTTTCACAGCTCTACGGCCGCCTGTTAGCGCTGATTCTATCCAAGTTTGAAGGGGATTGCCAACACAACTGCGTCAAAAGGCGGGATGCCGCCGGAATTGTTTCTTCTCAGACTTCGAATCTGCCGCGTAAACTGGCAGGAATGCGCGCAGCGGCGCCCTGATCGGTCAGGCAAACCAGCGTCACTTGCGAGGTAAACAGCCGCTCATCCCCGCGCCAGACGTCCTGATCCAGCACGATCCGCGCGCCTGTGGCCTGCACAAGCGCCGTTTCCACCCGCAGAAGATCGTCGAACTTGGCAGGCCGCAGATAATCCGCCTCGACCCGCCGCACGGCAAAGACAATCCCCGCATCGGCCTTGAGAGCGACCTGATCGATACCAAGGCTACGCACCCACTCGCTGCGCGCCCGCTCGATGAATTTCAGGTAATTGGCGTAGTAGACGATGCCCGCAAGATCGGTATCCTCGTAATAGACACGCAGGGTCAGCTCATGCGGCATCGGCGTCGCCTTTCGGTCCGTGGGTCAGGGCGTGCAGTTCGGCGGCGTGGTCGAAAAGTGCCTCCAGCCCCTTCGGTGTCAGGGTGTAAATACCCAAGGACACCCTTTCAAACCAGCCATAATGATCGGCGCGCATCAACCCCGCGGCCCGCGCAACGCCTGCGGCCTTGGCCACCAGCGATGCTTTCAGCGCCCCTTCCCGCAAGGCAAAAGCGCAGCGCAGCGCGTCCTGGCGGTAATGCGTCATGCGCTGCACCCCCGTTGTCCCGCCAATGTTCGGATCGCCCACCCGTCGGTCAAATTCACGCAGCAGCCGCCCCGCCTTGGCCAGATTGCGGCGTGGCGTATAGGGGGCGGGGTCGAGATGCGCCTCGACAGTCTGCTCCGCTGTCACAGCCAAAAGCCCCAAGCCCAGCCTGCGGCACAGCGCGATGATGTCCTTATACCGTTGCGGCCAGCCCTTTTTCGGCGCAGGCACGGCCAGATAGACGTGATCGAACACCCCCTGCCGCGCCACGCCCTGCATCACCAGCGACAGTGAGAACGACAGCTTCATCTCGACAATCACCGCAGGCTCGTCCCCGCGCCGCGCCATCAGATCGCAGGCGCCAACCTCGGCCTTCACCTCATAGCCCTGCGCCTGAAGATAGGCCTTCAGCGCGGGGTAAAGGTCGGCCTCTTTCATGCCGCCCGCGCCGCAAGCCGATAGGCATGCGAGGCATCGTGTGCCACCGCAGGCAGCATCCGATCATAACCTGCGCGGATCACCGCCGCCACGTCGGGCCGCAAGATCACGCGGCCTTCAACCTGTCCCAAGGGCGAAGCCTCGACAAAGGCGCGGTCCGACCACAGGCAAATCACCTGGGCCGCCTGCGCCAAGGCCAAATCCTCGGCAGGCAGGGCAGACAGATGGTCATCCATCCGCAAGAACACGAAGGCCGCCTTGATCGCGCCATCGGGATCAAAGCGGAAAATCCGGTATTGGTTCGCCCCCGCCGCCTGTAACCGCGTCACCAGCGGTCCAAGTTCCGGCACCAGACGGTCAAGGTTCGGCACCTGCGGCAGTTCTGCCCAGTCGCGGAAGAAGAACAGCATCAGGTTCGCCCCCAGTTCGGGATCAGTCTCGGCCATCTTGTGACCGGCCAGCGTCACCACCGCCTCGACAGCCCCCTTGACCACCGCCAGCGTCGCATCATCGACACCGAACACCACCGGCACAATCGGTCGCCCCCAGCGCGCGAACAGATACTGTCCGTCGCCGCGCGTGAAAAATCCCTGAACCTGCTCTGGAGTCATCCCAGCCCCCCGTTTTGCCTCCAGATACCGCCCCTTGCCGGAAAGCGAAACGCCTCCCCCGATCCTCTCTGCAAAAATATCCCCGCCGGAGGCACCCCACGCCTGCCCCGGACCATGAAGTCAGCCGTCAAACAACTCGGCTTGCCCCGCAGGCCGTGGCGGTTCCAGCCCAAGATGCCGCCAGGCGCGGGCCGCCAGCATCCGCCCGCGCGGGGTGCGCTGAATCAGGCCTTGTTGCAAAAGATATGGCTCTATCACTTCCTCGATCGCATCCCGCGCCTCGGAAAGCGCAGCGGCGATGGTTTCTACGCCCACCGGTCCGCCGCCGTAATGGTCGGCCAGAAGGCTCATGTAACGACGGTCGCCGCCATCCAGCCCGATGTGATCCACACCCAGCCGTGTCAGCGCGCGGTCGGCGATGGCTTGGGTCAGACGGCCATCGCCCTCAACCGTCACAAAATCCACCACGCGCCGCAGTAACCGCCCTGCGATGCGCGGCGTGCCACGGGCGCGCCGCGCGATTTCCCGCGTCCCGTCGGGGTCGGATTCGATGCCCAAAAGCCGCGCGCTACGGGTCACGATCAGGTCAAGCTCGTCCTCGGTGTAGAATTGCAGCCGCGTCGGGATGCCGAAACGGTCGCGCAGGGGCGTGGTCAGCAGGCCAAGACGCGTCGTGGCCCCCACCAGCGTGAAGGGTTGCAGATCAATCCGCACCGTGCGCGCGGCTGGTCCCTCGCCGATCACCAGATCCAGCGCGAAATCCTCCATCGCGGGATACAGCACTTCTTCGACCACGGGCGACAGGCGGTGAATCTCGTCGATGAACAGCACGTCATTGGGTTCAAGGTTGGTCAGGATCGCCGCCAGATCGCCCGGTTTCGCCAGCACGGGGCCGGATGTCATGCGAAAGCCCACCCCCAACTCGCGCGCCATGATCTGCGCCAGCGTGGTTTTACCCAGACCGGGGGGGCCGTGGAACAGCGTGTGGTCCATCGCCTCGCCGCGCATCTTGGCGCTTTCGATGAAGATGCGCAGGTTGGCGCGGGCCTCTTGCTGGCCGACGAATTCCTCCAGCACCTGCGGACGCAAGGCGCGGTCGGTATCCTCGGGCAGTTTCTGCGGGCGCAAGGTGGGGTCGGATGACATCAGCGCGCCTTCGGGGCCAGAAGTTTCAGCGCAGCACGGATCAGGGTGGCGGTGTCAGCCTCGGGCACCTCGCCGGAGATGGTGGCCACGGCCTGCGCGGCGTCGCCTTGGGAATAGCCAAGGTTCAGCAGCGCCGACAGCGCATCCGCACTATAGCCCGCCCGTGCCGCAGCCGCCGAAGGGGCGGCGGGTTTGCGCGGGGCAGGCGCGGGCGTCAGCGGCTCGATCACGGAATCATCCGCTTCGGCCACAACCGACAGGTTCACCCCTTGGGCCATGACCGAAGCGGTCTTGGATTTCAGCTCCAGTATGATCCGCTGCGCCAGTTTCGGCCCGACACCGGGGGCGGCCTGAATCGCGCGCTGATCGCCCAAGGTGATCGCGCGCGACACGCCATCCGCGCCCAACGTCCCCATGATCGCCATCGCGGCCTTGGCGCCCACCCCCTGCACCGTCATCAGCAGCTTGTGCCATTCCTTGTCCAACAGCGTCGCAAAGCCGAAAAGCTGCAGCAAATCCTCGCGCACAAGCAGGTCGGTATAAAGCGACACCGCCTCGCCCACCGCAGGCAGGCCCGCCAAAGTGCGGTCGCTGACATGCACGATATAGCCCACGCCGCGCACGTCGATCAGCACCTGATCCGTGCCGCGCCAGTCCAGCCTCCCCGAAAGTTTCCCGATCATCCCGCTGCCTTCCGTAGTGCTGCCTGCAAGCGCCCCGCGCTTTGCAGATGGTGGGCGTGGCAGATGGCGATGGCCAGCGCATCCGCCGCGTCCGGCCCGTTGATCTTGACCCCGGGCAGTTGCACCTTGACCATGTGATCGACCTGCCCCTTGTCGGCATGGCCCACGCCCACAACCGTCTTTTTCACCGCGTTGGGGGCGTATTCGCCCACCGTCAGCCCGAACTGAGCCGGAACCAGCAGCGCAATCCCGCGCGCCTGCCCCAGCTTCAGTGTCGCCACCGCGTCCTTGTTCACGAAAGTATGTTCAACCGCCGCCGCATCGGGCGCATAGGTCCGCAGCACCTCGGTCAACTGACTGTGAAGCGAGACCAGACGCTGCGCCAGATCGCCCTCCTCATCCTTGCCGAAGGAATGGCAGATGCCGTTGGCGACATGGGTCAGCCGCGCACCCACCACGTCGATCACGCCCCATCCCAGATTCCGCAAACCGGGGTCGATCCCCAAAACGCGCATCTCTGCCCCCTTTTTCTTTTGCGGAAGAAGTAGCACGAAAGAAGAACATCCGCCAAGAACAATTCCCGACTTGGCAACAGCGGCGGGGGCGACTATGCAGTCGCAGCAATACGACCGTCGCCAAGCGAAAAGCGACACAAACGACACGGGTTTTCAAATTGCCTAATAAATAAGGGCAAATTTGCGGAAGCCGGCTATGCAATAGGCGCAATGCAGACATGCTTGCGGCCCCATTGCTTCGCACCTGCAGCATCACTAAATACGCCTCAACCGGAAGCAAGGGTGCTTGCCGGATGTATGTTTGAAAGGATAACCGCAATGGCCGCCTATGAGACGTCCCGCGCGGCGCCGTTTGGCGCCATCTCGATTTTCCGCTTTGTCCAGTTCGCCAGCGAGACCGGATCGAAGTTTGCCGCATGGAATGACGCCCGCGTCACCCGCAATGCGCTTGGCAAACTGTCGGACCGCGAGTTGGACGACATCGGCCTGTGCCGGGGCGACGTTGACCTGATCGGCCGCTAAGGCCGCATCACCGAGATTGCAGGAAAGGCCGCTGTCCAACCGGACAGCGGCCATTTTCTTTGCGATCAGCGCAATTCTTGCAGGCCTGCGCTGATCTGACCCGCTACGAATTTTGTCACCGGATCTGCCTGCATCAACCAGCCGCCCAGCGCGTCAAAGCCCTGCGCCGTTTGCAGGCGCTGCACCCGGTCCTCATAGGCCGCAGCCCCCACGCTGTGATAGATTGCGCCTTTCAGGCCAAAGGCGCAGATCAGCAGGAACAGCACTGGTCCCAGCCAAGACAACCGTGGCCGCACCTGTTTGACACTTTGGGATCGCCCCAGCGTTCCCGGGGCATCGAACCCTGCCCCCTTCGCCCGCGACTTTTGCACGCGGGCAACACGGCTATGGAAATCCACCAAATTCGGGTCGGACATGCCATGTCTCCTCGAAGTTGGCCCCCACCGAGGCACAACTTACGTCAAGACTAGGGCGAATCTAGGGCAAGTGTCGCAGCGCAACCTTAGTTTCGCCGCAGCACCAGCGCCGACCATTCCCCCAGATCTTCACGCGAGACCGGCGTAAAGCCGTTTGCGACATAGGCCTCGGTAATGCTTTCAGCCTGCACAACCAGAAGGCCCGACAGAATGATCAGCCCGTCCTTGGCCACATGCGCCGCCATCGCCGGAGCAAGTTCCACCAGCGGACCTTTCAGGATATTGGCGAAAACCAGATCATAGGGAGCAGCCTCGGCCAGACGCGGATGCGCGAAACCCGCAGCCTCAAGACATTCGATGCGGCCTTCAAGGTGGTTGATCGCCACGTTCGCCTCGGCCACGTCCACCGCAACCTCGTCAATATCGGAGGCGATCACCAGCGCATCAGGCAGCACGGCAGCGGCGGCCATGGCCAGAACGGCGGTGCCGCAGCCGATGTCGGCAACCTTGGCAGGCCGGAAACCACCTTCATAGAGCCGGTCAAAGGCGCGCAGACAACCCAGCGTGGTGCCGTGATGTCCGGTGCCGAAGGCAACCGTCGCCTCGATCTGCAAGGCCACGCGATCTGCGGGAACCTTGTCGGCGTCATGGCTGCCGAACACAAAGAACCGCCCCGCTTCAACCGGCGACAATTCGCGCCGCACCTTGGCGACCCAATCCACTTCGGGCAGTTCCGAAATCGCAAAGGGCTTGGCACCAAAGGCCATCGCCAGAACATCCAGAACCACCTCGTTCGGGGCTTCAAGGAAATAGGCACCAACCTCCCAAAGGCCCGAATCATCCTCGATCTCGAACACGCCGACGCCGGTGGGTTCCGGTTCCAGCTTTTCGATGGCCTCGGCCAAGGCATTGGCAGCATCTTCGCCGATCAGGGTGGTCAGGGCGGTAAAGGTGGGCATCGCAGGTTCCAGTCAGAAGGGCTGACCGGCTGTTAAGGGCCGGATCAGCAGATACAGGTCATTGGCACCACTTTGGTGGCGGGCCGGAAGCCTTGCAGGCAGACCAACAAGGAACAACTGCTGTGTGCCAAAGCCGACAGCGCAGCGCAAGACCAGTATGCCTGCGTGGGCGATTGCGTCCGATTTTGCTGCGCCCTTATCCCCGCATCGACCAAAGACCGATGCAGGAGGCAAACTAGGCCCTGACGGCCAAGCCAATCGGGCAAGTGACGCCCGTGCCGGAAATGCCGCAATAGCCGTCGGGATTCTTGGCCAGATATTGCTGGTGATAATCTTCGGCAAAGTAGAACACCGGCGCGGGCAAGATTTCAGTGGTGACCATGCCAAAACCGGCTTGGGACAGGCTTGCGCCGTAACGCGCCTTGCTGGCCTTGGCTGCATCGGCTTGCGTATCGGAATAGGTGTAGATACCCGACCGATAGGTCGAGCCCACGTCATTGCCCTGCCGGTTGCCCTGCGTCGGGTCGTGGTTTTCCCAGAACACCTTCAGCAGTTCCTCATAGCTGATGACCGCAGGATCAAAGATCACCCGCACCACCTCGTTATGGCCGGTCAACTGCGTGCAGGTTTCCTTGTAGGTCGGGTTCGGCGTATAGCCCGCAGCATAGCCCACCATTGTCAGCCAGACCCCGCAGGTTTGCCAGAAGATCCGCTCTACCCCCCAGAAACAGCCCATGCCGAACATCGCCTCCTCCATGCCCGCAGGCACCGGCGATTTCAGCGGCAAGCCGCTGACGAAATGCGTCTCGGCAGTGGGCAAAGGATCGGGGCGGCCTGGCAGCGCGTGATCGGGCGAAACCATTTCCATCTTGCGGCGGTCTATGAAGAACATGCGGGCCTCCTGTGGTGCTTGACGCAGATATAGGGTGCAAGGCAGGCTTTGCCCAGCCAAGGCTGCGTGATCGGGCTGCAACATAGCGGGGGCGACATGGCCGACAAGATCGAGGTGCTGAACGTAGGGCAACCGAGCAAGACATACCGCGTCGATGCCGCGAAATACACCGAAATGCGCGAACGGATGCTGGACGTGCTGCCGGATGCTCCGCCGGGGATGACCGTGGCCAACGTGATTGATGCCGTGCGCCCCAGCCTGTCAGACACTCTTTTCCCGCAGGGCGAAACCTGCGGCTGGTGGGTGAAATGCGTGCAGCTTGATCTTGAGGCCAAGGGCATCATCGCGCGCACCCCTGCCCCTGTCAGGCTGTGGCGGGTTCAGTAGAAACTTTGCGGGTCGATGTCGATCGACAGGCGCAGGTTATTGGGCAGCTTGATCTGCGCCACCCATTCGGAAATCGCCGCCTGAAGCGCCACGCCCTTGCCCGCCTTGACCAACAGGCGCACCCGATGCCGCCCGCGCACCCGTGCGATGGGGGCGGGGGCGGGGCCGAAGACCTGCGCGCCGATGCGGCGCAAAGGCTCGTCACGACGAGCAAGTTCCGCCCCCACATCAAAGACCTGCGCCACATCGGGCGAGGACAGGATGATCCCTGCCATGCGGCCATAGGGCGGCACACCTGCGGCGCGGCGTTCAGCAGCCTCGGCCCGCCAGAACGCCTCTTCATCACCGCCCAAAATCGCGCGGATCACGGGATGCTCGGGCTGGAAGGTTTGCAGCAGGGCGATACCGGCCTTTTCCGCCCGCCCTGCCCGGCCCGCCACCTGCCGCATCAGTTGGAACGTGCGTTCGGCTGCGCGCAGGTCTGACCCTTGCAGGCCAAGATCGGCATCGATCACCCCCACCAGCGTCAGCAGCGGAAAGTTGTGCCCCTTGGCCACGATCTGCGTGCCGATAATTATATCGGCCCCGCCTTCGGCTATTATGCCGATCTGTTCCTTCAAGGCACGGGCCGATCCGAACAGGTCCGAGGACAGCACCGCCACCCGCGCATCTGGGAAACGCGCAGTAACTTCCTCGGCCAGCCGTTCCACGCCGGGACCGACGGCGGCCATCTTGCCTTCCACCTTGCAGGCGGGACAGGCTTCGGGCATCGGCTTGGTGGCACCACATTGGTGGCAGACCAGCCGTTTCAGGAACCGATGTTCCACCATCCGCGCATCACAATCATCGCAGCCGACCTGATGCCCGCAGGCGCGGCAGAGCGTGATCGGCGCATAGCCACGGCGGTTGATGAACAGCAGCGATTGCTCTTTGCGATCAATTCGCAAAGCTACTTCGGCGGCGAGCTTTGGCGAAATCCACGAGTTCTGCGCCAGCTTTTCCGCCCGCATATCAATGGCCTGCATCTGCGGCAGTTCCGCCACCCCAAAGCGTGACCCCAGATCAAGCCGCCCGTATTTGCCTGATTCCACATTCGCCCAAGTCTCAAGGCAAGGCGTGGCAGAGGCCAGAACCACCGGCGCGCCGACAATCGCCGCGCGCAGCACTGCCATATCGCGGGCGTTGTAGAAAACGCCCTCCTCTTGCTTGTAGGATGTGTCGTGTTCCTCATCCACCACGATCAGCCCCAGATCACGGAAGGGAAGGAACAGCGCCGAGCGCGCGCCAACTACAAAAGACGCATCCCCCTGCCCCACCATCCGCCACAAGCGGCGGCGTTCGGTCATGGTGACACCGGAATGCCATTCCGCAGGCCGCGCGCCAAAGCGCGCCTCAACCCGCGTCAGGAAATCGGCGGTCAGCGAGATTTCAGGCAGCAGCACCAAAGCCTGCCGCCCCATCCGCAGACATTCCGCGACCGCCTCAAGGTAAACTTCGGTCTTGCCCGAACCCGTGACGCCTTTAAGCAGCGTGCAGGAATAGCCCCCCTGCACCACCGAGGCCACCAGCGCATCCCCCGCAGCCACCTGATCGCCCATCAGCGTCGCGGCCCCTTTGGGATCAAGCGGCGGATAGGGCAGATCGCGCGGGGCGTCCTGCTCCAGCACCACACCCAGCTTGACCAAGCCCTTCACCACCGACGGCCCGCAGGCGGCTTCCTCGGCCAACTCTCCAAGCGTCACCGGCGAGGCCCCAAACCGCCGCAACGCCTCGACCACGCGAAAGCGGGCCTCGGTCATCTGGTTGGGGATGGTATTGGACAGCCGATAAACCTTGCGCATCGAGGGCGCATCGCCCAGCCCCGGCGCGCGGGTGGCAAGGCGCAGCATCGCGGACAGCGGCGTCAGCGTGTATTCGGCGGCACGGGTCAGGAACGACCGCAACTCGGCCCGCATCGGTTGGACATCCAGCACGCGGTAAATGCTGCGAATGCGGGCAGGATCAAACTTGCCTTCTCCCTTGCCCCAGACCACGCCGATCACTTTGCGCGGCCCCAAAGGCACCTCGACGAAATCGCCGTCGCCGCAACCGCCTTCGGGGGCCTTGTAGTCCAGAACGCGGCCCAAAGGCTCGGTCGTCAGCACGGCCACCAACTCCCCCACCTCGTAAACGCGTTCAACCACCATCCGCCCTTTCCCTTTTGCACTGTTTTGGGGTAAACCCCGCCCCAAGCGCCTACAACCCATCCAGAGGACCAAGCCATGAAATTCTTTGTCGATACCGCAGATGTTCCGGCGATTGCCGAACTCAACGCCCTTGGCATGGTGGATGGTGTGACCACCAACCCCTCGCTGATCCTGAAATCGGGCCGCGACATTCTGGAAGTGACCAAGGAAATCTGCTCGATCGTTTCCGGCCCTGTTTCCGCCGAAGTCGTCGCCCTGACCGCCGACGAGATGATCGCCGAAGGCCGTAAACTGGCCGAGATCGCTCCGAATATCACCGTCAAGGTGCCGCTGACCTGGGACGGGTTGAAAACCTGTAAAGTGCTGTCGGACGAAGGCAAAATGGTCAACGTGACCCTGTGCTTCAGCGTGAACCAAGCCCTTCTGGCCGCCAAGGCCGGTGCGACCTTCATCTCGCCCTTCGTGGGCCGTCTGGACGACATCAACCTTGATGGCATGGAGCTGATTTCCGACATCCGTCAGGTCTATGACAACTACGGCTTTGACACGCAGATTTTGGCCGCGTCGATCCGCACGGTGAACCATGTCACCCAATGCGCGCTGGTCGGTGCCGATGTGATGACCGCCCCGCCTTCGGTGATCAAGTCGCTGATCAACCACCCGCTGACCGACAAGGGCATCGACCAGTTCATGAAAGACTGGGCGAAAACTGGCCAGAAAATCCTGTAATCTGCGCTATACTCCGCCGCAAATCACCAAAAGACGGGCAGTACCGGCATGATCGACCCAGACTTGCGCGACCGTATCATCGCGGAACCCGAGACGCTTCTCGAGGACCGCGATGTGATGAATGCGCTGATCGGCGCAAACGAACGGTTGATGGGGTCGAACATCGTCGATCTGCGCGGCATCGCGATGGAGCGTCTGGAAGGCCGGCTTGACCGGCTGGAGGACACCCATCGCACGGTGATTGCGGCGGCCTATGAAAATCTTGCGGGCACCAATCAGGTGCATCGCGCCATCCTGCAACTGCTGGACCCGCTGAGTTTTGAGGATTTCCTGAAAACGCTGGCGGGGGATGTGGCGCAAACGCTGCGTGTCGATTGCGCGCGTCTTGTGCTGGAATCAGTGCAGGAGGGCGAAGACCCCTCACTGCGGAAACTTGGCGATGTGCTGTATGTGGCCGAGCCGGGGTTTGTTGGCGATTACATCTCGGGCGGGCGGAATATTCCGGTGCGCCCGGTGGTGCTGCGGCAGGTTCTGCCGCAATCAGATGCGCTTTATGGCGACCGTGCGGGCTGGATCAGATCCGAGGCGCTGATGAAGCTGGATTTCGGCAAGGGCCGTCTGCCGGGGATGCTGGTTCTGGGTGCCGAAGATCCGCACCAGTTCAAACAGACCCACGGCACCGATCTTTTGGCCTTTTTCGCCGGAGTATTCGAGCGGACGATGCGCCGCTGGCTGTCGTGACAGCCGCTTTCATCCCGCCGTCACAGCGGGATGCGCTGACGCGCTGGCTGGATCATTTGCGTGCGCTGGACGGCGCGGCGGCGCATACCATTACCGCCTATGGGGCGGATGTGGCGCGGTTTTTGGGATTTATGGCAGATCATCGCGGTCCCGAGGGGCTGCGGGCGATTGCCACTCTGGACGCAACCGATCTGCGCGCATGGATGGCGTGGGAACGCGGACGCGGGCTGCAGGCACGTTCGCTGGCGCGGGCCATGTCGGCGGTGAAAGGCTTTGTGGCTTGGGTCGCCGACCGTGAAGGCGTGGATGCCACCGCCACCCTGTCCGCCCGAGGCCCGAAATTCCGCCGCAAACTGCCACGCCCTCTGACGGTGGACGGTGCGCGCGACATGATCGACACCGTGGGGGACCAGTCGCAAACCGGCTGGATCGCTGCGCGGGATATGGCCGTGGTGACGCTGCTGTATGGCTGTGGGCTGCGGATTTCCGAGGCGTTGGGCCTGACGGGGGCCGCGCATCCGCTTCGCGATACGCTGCGGATCAAGGGCAAGGGCGGCAAAGAACGGCTGGTTCCCGTCCTTCCCGCCGCACATGAGGCTGTGGCGCGCTATGTCAGCCTTTGCCCCTTCAATCTGGCCAGCGATGCGCCGCTTTTCCGTGGCGCACGCGGGGGGGCGCTGAACCCGCGCCTCATCGCGCTGGTGATGGAAAAAGCCCGCCTGCAACTGGGCCTGCCCGCCACCGCCACTCCCCACGCCATGCGCCACAGCTTTGCCACGCATCTGCTGTCGGCTGGCGGCGATCTGCGCGCGATCCAGGAACTGCTCGGCCATGCCTCGCTCTCTACCACCCAAGCCTACACAGCCGTAGATGCCGCGCGGTTGATGGAGGTTTATGACAAATCCCATCCGCGTGCCTGACCATTGGCCCGCCCCATTGCACCAAACCCGTTTTTAGGTGAATAAGCCGCATGGATATCCGCATCAAAGCCCTTTCCGTCCACCTTCTGACCGCCACCGGCGCGGTGCTGTCGATGTTTGCCATGCTGGCGGCGGTTGAGGGCAAGTGGAGCCTGATGTTCCTGTGGCTGGTGGTGGCGCTGATCGTGGATGGCATTGATGGCCCACTGGCGCGCCGCTATGACACGCCACACAATTTCCCGATCTATGACGGGGTGTTGATGGATCTGATCGTCGACTACCTGACCTATGTGTTCATTCCCGCCTATGCGCTGTTCAAATCGGGGATGCTGTCGGGCTGGACGGGCTGGCTGGCGATCATCGCGATTTGCTATGGATCGGTGATCTATTTCGCCGACACCCGCATGAAAACCAAGGACAAATCCTTCTCGGGCTTTCCGGCCTGCTGGAATATGGTGGTGTTGGTTCTCTTCGCCATATCGCCTGCGCCTTGGGTCATTCTTCTGGCGGTGATCCTGCTGACCGTGTCGATGTTTCTGCGACTGAAGTTCGTCCACCCCACCCGCACGAAACGCTGGCGGTCGGTGACCCTGCCGATGTCGTTGGCTTGGGTGATCTTTGCAGGCTGGGCGGCATGGATGAACTTTGCCGAGGGGTCACTGGCGCATTGGGGGCTGGTGATCACCTCGCTTTACCTCAGCTTTGCGGGCATTGCACAGCAGATCATCCCGCCGAAGGCTGGTCACTAGGTCCGCGCAGCAGCGGGGGTTTCACACCCCCGCGCGGCCAAGAGGCCGCTACCCCCGTGGGATATTTAGGAACAGATGAAGACAATTTTAGTCAAATTGTCGGGGTTTAGAGGCGGGTCAGCACCACACCCGAGACGATGACTGCCGCGGCAAGGGCTTTGCCTTTGGTCATCCTTTCGCCGAAGGCCAGCCAGCCGATCAGCACGGCGAACAGGATCGAGGTTTCGCGCACCGCCGCCACAACCGCTATGGGGGCTTTGGTCATTGCCCAGACCGAGACGCCGTAAGCCCCATATGAGGCTGCGGCGGCCAGAAGTCCGGTTCCCCAGGCTTTCCTGTTGCGCGGCAGCACATCCAGCCCGCGCCATGTGATCATGCCGATAGAAAAGAACAGCCCATCTGCGACGAAAACCCATGCCACATAGGCAATCGCATCCCCGGCCACCCGCGCACCGTGGCCATCCAGCATCGTGTAGCTGGCGGTCGCACAGGCCGACCCAAGGGCGTAAGGCAGCATCTTGCGATCTTCACCATGCGAGAAAATCCCCTGCGCCATCAACAGGATGCCAAGGCCCAGCACAAAAATACCTGCATATTCGTGCAGCGTCAGCGCATCGGCGGGCATGGCGCTTGGCCAAAGCAGCGCCAGCACCGGTCCCATCACCGCCACGATCAGCGGGGCCGATCCGCGCGCAATCGGGTAAACGCGGCTCAAGTCGCCATGCTCATAGGCATAGGTCAGGAAGGATTTGTAGAAGAAATGCGCGCAGCCTGCCATCAGCACCCATTTCCACACCTCGGGGGCGGGCAAGGGGCAAAAGGCGGCAACCGCCAGCCCGATCGGCACCTCGCCCAGTGACAAGATCACCATTGCGCCCAAGCGCGAGGTGCCGGTCTTGATCAGAGCATTCCACAGGGCATGCAGGAAGGCCGAGCCAAGGACAGCCAACAGAATACCAAATGTCACGATCAGACCCGCCTGCTTCTTGTTACAAACCTGTTACGCCGCCGATGCCCCAACGGCAATATCCGTGCGAAGGTGGGCAATAAGGCCAGATCAGATCAACAGCGACGCCGCCCCTTCAAGCCGCAGCAGGAAGACTTTGCTTTCCACCCCGCCCTTCGCCGAAAATCCGCCCAAGCCTTTGGCTGCCAGCACACGATGGCAGGGGATCAGGATCGGCAGCGGATTGGCCCCGCAGGCCTGCCCTATCGCTTGGGCAGGGGCGCCGATCTCGCGCGCAAGATCGCCATAGCGGCGGGTCTCGCCATAAGGGATCGCGGACATGGCCCGGCGGACCTGTTCGGCAAAGCCTGTGCCGAAATCCAGCGGCAGATCAAAGCGGGTCAGGCGCCGGTCGAAATAGGCCTGCAACTGCAGGATCGCCTCGGCCAGTAACGGTGAGGCGGTGGCCGGGCTATTGGTCCAATCCAGTGCAGTGATGACCCCGCCGGTTTCGGTCAAAGTCACCGGACCCAGCGGAGTTTGCAGGCTTTGCTTAAGGCTGTCAGGGCGGGTTACTTGCATGAAATGTCGCCCGCCCCTGCCATGATGTCAGCCCAGCGCGTCGTTGCAGCGTTTACAGGTGCCTGCGTGCTTGTGGCTGCCCACGTCGGGCAGGATCTGCCAGCAACGCTGGCATTTCTCGCCATCCGCCTTTTCGAACACCACGCCAACGCCTTGCACTTCCGGCAGGCGGAACGCCTCTTGTGGTTCGGGATCGGCGGTCAGTTGCAGGCCCGAAGTGATGCAGAGTTCCGCAAAATCCACCGATTTCAACGCGGCAAGGATGGCCGTATCGGCCACATGGACCACGGGGGCGGCTTCAAGGCTGGCACCGATCACCTTGGCGGTTCGCTGCACCTCCAAGGCACCCGTAACCACGCGGCGGGCGGCGCGGATGCCCTCCCATTTCGCGGCCAAGGCGGAGTTCAGCCATGCGGCGGGGGTTTCCGGCATATCGACCAGGTGCACCGAGGACGCATCACCGGGGAAGCGGCACAGCCAGACCTCTTCCATCGTGAAGACCAGCACAGGGGCAAGCCATGTGGTCAGGCGGTGGAACACGATATCCAGCACGGTGCGCGCGGCGCGGCGGCGCAGGGCGGTCGGCGCATCGCAGTAAAGCGAGTCCTTGCGGATGTCGAAGTAGATCGCCGACAAATCGGTGGTGGCAAAGGTGAACAGCTTTTGGAACACGCCCTGGAAGTCGTATTTCGCATAGCCTGCCCGCACCTCGGCATCAAGTTCCGCCAGACGGTGCAGCACCCATTGCTCCAGTTCCGGCATATCCTGCGCGTCCACCTTTTCGGCGTCAGAGAAGCCCGCAAGGTTGCCCAGCAGGAAGCGCATGGTGTTGCGTAGGCGGCGATAGCTGTCGGCCACGCCCTTCAGGATTTCCTTCCCGATCCGCAGATCGGTTGTGTAATCCGACTGCGCCACCCAAAGCCGCAGAATGTCGGCGCCGTATTCGTCGATCACCGCCTGCGGGGCCACGGTATTGCCCAGCGATTTGGACATTTTCATGCCCTTTTCGTCCAGCGTGAAACCGTGGGTCAGCACGCCGCGATAGGGCGCGCGGCCCTTGGTGCCACAGGCTTGCAGCATACTGGAATGGAACCAGCCGCGATGCTGGTCGGTGCCTTCCAGATAAAGATCGGCAATGCCATCGGCGTTGCCATCGGCACGGTCGCGCAGCACGAAAGCATGGGTCGAGCCTGAGTCGAACCACACGTCCAGCACGTCATCAACCTTTGTGTAGGCCGCCGGATCGACGATGCCGCCCAGCACGCGTTCCTTGAAGCCATCGGTGAACCAGACATCGGCGCTTTCTGCCTCAAACGCTGCGACGATACGGGCGTTCACCTCGGCGTTCCGCAACAGGAAGTCGGCGTCGGTCGGTTTCGCGCCCACCTTGGTAAAGCAGGTCAGCGGCACACCCCATGCGCGTTGACGCGACAGCACCCAGTCGGGCCGCGCCTCGATCATCGAATACAGCCGGTTGCGGCCGGTTTGCGGGGTCCATTGCACCAGTTGGTCGATGGATGTCAGCGCGCGGGTGCGGATGGTATTGCCGTATTGGCCCAAACCATCGTCCAGCGGTTTGTCAATGGAAACAAACCATTGCGGGGTGTTGCGATAGATCAGCGGCGCTTTGGAACGCCACGAATGCGGATAGCTGTGCTTCAGCTTGCCCTTCGCCAACAGCGCACCCGACGCGTGCAGCGCCTTGATATTGCTGACGTTGGCCGGGCCTTCCTTGCCATCGGGATTGATGATGGTCTGCCCGCCGAACAGCGGCAGGTCTTTGCGATAGCTGCCATCGGGTTCGACGTTATAGGTCATCGGCAGGCCGTATTTCAGACCCATCTGATAGTCGTCATCGCCGTGGGAAGGCGCGGTATGGACAAAGCCTGTGCCAGCGTCGTCGGTGACGTGATCACCGGCGAGCATCGGAACGTCAAAGTCCCATTCCCCCCGCCCTTCGGCGATGCCGCGGTAGGGGTGGGCAAGTGCCGCAATAGCTTCAGGCCGCACGTATGCGAGCGCAGAATAGTCGTCAACGCGGGCCGCGCTCATCACGGCAGCAACCAAATTTTCCGCCAGGATGATTACTTCACCGACTTTGGCAGAACTGTTTTCGGCTACCGAGTTGATCCTGACTACTTGGTAAGCAATACTTGGGTTGAAGGCCACAGCTCTATTCTGCGGGATGGTCCAAGGAGTCGTTGTCCAAATCACCACGGATGCCTCAGCCAAGATGCCACGATCAATTGGCTGCGTCGTGTCGGCAACAATTTCCCCTTCGACATTTGCGGGCGGTGCGTCGAAGGCAAACGGCGCTAAAAATTGTCCGACACCTTCTTTCAGTGCCACCACTGGAAACCGCACCCAGATCGTGTGGCTAGTATGGTCGTGGTATTCCACCTCGGCCTCGGCCAGCGCGGTCTTTTCAACCGGCGACCACATCACAGGCTTTGACCCCTGATACAGCGAGCCGTTCATCAGGAAATCCATGAACTCGTCGGCGATCACGGCTTCGGCGTGGTAATCCATGGTCTTGTAGGGATCGGCCCAGTTGCCGGTCACGCCCAAGCGCTTGAACTCCTCGCGCTGGATGTCGATCCAGCCTGCGGCAAAGGCGCGGCATTCCTGACGGAAGGCCACGATATCAACGTCGTCCTTGTTCAGGCCCTTGGAGCGGTATTGCTCTTCGATCTTCCATTCGATCGGCAGGCCATGGCAATCCCAACCCGGCACATAGCGGGCGTTCTTGCCCATCATCTGCTGGCTGCGCACCACCATATCCTTGAGGATCTTGTTCAGCGCATGGCCGATGTGCAGATGCCCGTTGGCATAGGGGGGGCCGTCATGCAGGGTGAAATCGGCGCGGTCGGTTTTTGCACGCAGACGGTCATAGACGCCGATCTTTTCCCAGCGGGCCAGCCAGTCAGGCTCGCGCTGGGGCAGACCTGCGCGCATCGGGAATTCGGTTTCGGGCAGAAAAACGGTATCGCGGTAGTCAGGCGTATCGGCGCACATCGGGGCGGTCCTTGGCATGGTGTCTGGGGTTCGGCAGGGCGGCAAGCGCCAATGTCCCGGCGCCTGAACGGATCAGGACGCCGGGCCGATAATTCGATGGAGGGGCACGGATATGCGGCTCATGGCCCGCCTTATAGAAAAAGGGCGGCGCGGGGTAAAGGTGCGGCGGCCATCCTGCGACGGCCATCCTGCGACGGGGGGCCACGTTGCCCCCCAGCCCGATTGGCGCAACATAGGGCCATGTCAAACGCCCTGCCCCCCCGCTTTCCCATCTCAGCCGACCAGATCGATGCCGTGGTGGCCGAATTCTACGCCGTGATCCGCACCCATCCCGGCCTTGGTCCGGTTTTCGCAGCCCATGTCCGCGACTGGCCCGCGCATGAGGCCAAGATTGCCCGCTTCTGGCGCAACGCGATCCTGTTCGAGCGCAGCTATGACGGCAATCCGCTGATGGTGCATCGCAATGCGGGCAATGTGCATGGCCCGATGTTCGAGGTCTGGCTGGGCCTGTTCGACTCCGTTCTGCGGCGTGAATTGCCGCCCGAGCTGGCGCAGGCGTGGTCGGCGCTGGCGCATCGCATCGGGCGGGGTTTGCGGATGGGAATGGGCGAAGGCGAAGGGCCGCCGACATTTGGCTAAGGTTGCGCCGCCCCCCAAAGGCGTTAGGGTGGCCGCAAAAGGGGGCAACGCCATGAAGGAAGACTCGATCAACGTGCTGGGCGGGACGCTGAAGGCTTGCTCGACAGCACCCGTCACCGGCTTCTATCGCAATGGCTGCTGCGATACCGGCCCGATGGATCGCGGTCTTCACACGGTTTGCGCCCTGATGACCGACGAGTTTCTGGCGATGTCGAAATATCTGGGCAACGATCTGTCCACCCCGCGCCCCGAATACGGCTTTGCAGGGCTAAAGGCGGGCGACCAGTGGTGCCTTTGCGCCGCCCGTTTCTATCAGGCACATGAGGAAGGGGCCGCGCCCAAGGTGCGGCTGGCGGCCACCCATAAACGCACGCTGGATATCGTGCCGCTGGAAATCCTGCGGCTTTATGCTGCGGATTGAGGCTGTGCCGGCCGCAGGGTGCCGGTGTCCCGCATCAGGTCATCGATGAACAGGCTAAGAAGTTGTGACCGCCCGCTGACCCCTGCCTTGCGGTAAATCGCATTGGTCTGAGCCTTGACGGTGCCTTCGGAGGTGGAGCGCAGCACCGCGATTTCCGCCGTCGACATGCCCTTGATCGCGAACAGCGCCACATCCCGCTCGGCCTTGGTCAGGCCCCATTCGGTAAAGCGTTCTTCCAGCAGGTCCATGAACACGCCCGACGCACGGCGCAGGCGTTCCTCGGCCAGATTGCGGCTGCGGATGGTCGCGGTCAGCATCAGCGCACCCGAGAAGACCCCAAGGATCAGGCCCAGCGAGGCACCGATCTCAAGCAATTCGCGCAGTTCCCACGCAAGGGGCTGCACTTCAAGCCCAAGCACAGACGTCAAAATATCCGATACAAAGAAAAACGCACAAGCGGACTGAACGGCCAGAACGGACCCTATGACCAGACGATTTCTCACGCAGACAGCCCCCGATCAATCCTCATCGCTGTCGTCACCCGAGTCGTCGTCACTGTCATCATCCGAGTCATCGTCTTGATCGTCGTCGCTCGAGTCGTCATCGGTATCGTCATCGACCGACCCGGTTCCCGTGCCTGTTCCCGTGGTGCCACCCGTGGTCGTGCCAGTCGTTGTTCCCGTGGTTGTTCCGGTCGTCGTGCCAGTCGTTGTTCCGGGGGTCGTCAGGCTGCCTTTTATGATCGGCACCCCACCTGCAGCGCCACTCTCGGCAAGCCACAGATCGCGCAGGATTTCGCCCGTGCTTGGGTTCAGGATAATCTCGCGCGCACCATCTGCCGACATCGCGGTGATGCGGATACGCCCCAGCCACGTCGACTCGACCACGATGTTTGAATAGCCGTCAGCCTGCAACTGCTGCACGATCATGTCGGCATAACCCGCAGCAAACGAGGTGGTCGCCCACATGGCTCCCGCCAGTAACAGGCCAACAAATTGCCCGCGCTTCATAGTTTTACTCCATACAAAGGCGGCCCCTGCCCCTAGGCAATAGCCAAGGTCCAGAGGCCGCACAACGTCTTTATTCAGTGATCAGTCGTCGTCGCCGTCGCTGTCATTGCTGTCGTCGTCCGAGTCATTGCTGTCATCATCCGAGTCATCGCCGCTGTCATCGTCCGAATCGTCGTCGCTGTCATCGTCCGAGTCGTCGCTGTCGTCGTCCAGATCATCATCCAGATCGTCGTCCAGATCATCCTCTTCGTCATCTTCATCGTCATCGAGGAAATCGTCGTCATCGGTCTTCATCTCGACGCCGGGCGACACCAGAATGCTGGGGTCCAGCGTATAGCTTTCGGACTTCAGTTCGGCACCGGTTTCCTTGTCGTAGACGACTTCAATCTTGGCGCCATCCTTGTAGGCTTCAACCTTGATCTGGGTCGGGCCGGTTTCAACCTCGATGCGGACATAGCCCGCGTCCTGATAGGTCTTGACGACGTCTTCTGCCGTAATGGCGGCAAGGGCCATGCTGCCCGACAGGGCAAACGCTGCGGCCAGAGCAAAGATACGCTTCATGCTGAACTCCGTAAATGTGTGTGGTTTCGATCCGATCCGCCGGTCGTCGGTTGTTGGCGGTGAGGTCACAAAGCCGGGAATTTTCGGCGCTGCCAATTGAACTGGCGTTTAGGAAGCCGAAATGGGCCTGCGGTTTGTTCGAATAAACCCGAGTTTATGCGGAATTGGGGGCGAAAGTCGTATTTTTTTAGGACGTTGGTCTGAAACATCAAAGGCCCCACCGATTCCGGCGGGGCCTTTGATGTCATCACTTTGCCGAATCTCGGCCAAAAGTTTAGATCTTCATGTCAAAGTCAAGGTGCTTGGCGACAGTGAAAATGTCCTTGTCGCCCCGCCCGCACATATTCATCACGATGATATGGTCTGCCGGCAGGGTCGGCGCGATCTTCATCACATGCGCCAAAGCGTGTGACGGCTCCAGCGCAGGGATGATTCCCTCCAGCTTGCAGGACAGTTGGAACGCCTCCAGCGCCTCGGCATCGGTGATGCTGACATATTGCGCGCGGCCCGTATCGTGCAGCCACGAATGTTCTGGCCCGATGCCCGGATAGTCCAGACCGGCCGAGATCGAGAAGCCTTCCAAGATCTGCCCGTCAGGGTCTTGCAACAGGTAAGTACGGTTGCCGTGCAGCACACCCGGACGCCCGCCGGTCAGTGAGGCACAATGCTGCATGCGGTCGTCAACACCCTTGCCGCCCGCCTCGACCCCGATGATGTTTACCGATGGGTCGTCAAGGAAGGGATAGAACAGCCCCATCGCGTTGGACCCGCCGCCGATGGCCGCGATCACGGTATCGGGCAGACGCCCCTCGCCCTCTTGTTCCGCCAGTTGCCAGCGGACTTCCTTGCCGATGATGCTTTGGAAATCGCGCACCATCGCCGGATATGGATGCGGCCCCGCCACGGTGCCGATGCAATAGAAGGTGTCGCGCACATTGGTGACCCAATCGCGCAGCGCATCGTTCATAGCATCCTTCAGCGTGCCACGGCCCGAGGTGACCGGAATCACCTCGGCACCCAGCAGGCGCATACGGAACACGTTCGGTGCCTGACGTTCCACATCATGCGCGCCCATATAGACCACACATTGCAGGCCGAACTTGGCGCAGACCGTCGCCGTCGCCACGCCATGCTGCCCCGCACCAGTTTCCGCGATGATCCGCGTCTTGCCCATGCGGCGGGCAAGGATGATCTGGCCCAGCACGTTGTTGATCTTGTGCGCGCCGGTGTGGTTCAGCTCGTCCCGCTTCATGTAGATTTTGGCACCGCCCAGATGCTGCGTCAGCCGTTCTGCATAATACAGCGGGCTGGGGCGGCCCACGTAATGCTTCCACAACCAGTCCATTTCCGCCCAGAAGGTCGGATCGGTCTTGGCAAACTCATAACGCTCTTCCAGATCAAGGATCAGCGGCATCAGGGTTTCCGACACAAACCGCCCGCCGAACATGCCAAAGCGGCCCTGTTCATCCGGTCCCGTCATAAAGCTGTTGATCCCGTCCTCGGCCATCGCTGATCTCCCTTGTTCCGCTATCCGATGTAGCGCCCTTGGCGGCTGGGGAAAAGGGGGCTGTCGGCCCCCTCGCGCGTTCCGCGCTCACCCCCCGAGGATATTTAAGCGAAGAGGATGGGGAAATCTGGTTCCCCCGATCCTCTTCGTTCAAATATCCCCGCCGGAGGCTTCGACAGTCGGAGCAAACGGGCGATTTGCGATTACAGCCATTCGCCGCGCCCGGTGCCGACAGCCGCTGCCACATTGGCAAATCCGTCGCGCGCCAAAAGCGCATCCAGCCCGCGCGCGATGCGGGGCGCAAGCGACAGGCCTTCGTAGACCATCGCCGTGTAGAACTGCACCGCAGACGCGCCCGCGCGTATTTTGGCATAGGCCTGTTCGGGCGTGGAAATGCCGCCCACCCCGATCAGAGGCAGCTTGCCATCGGTCAGTTGGGAAAGCTGCGCCAGAATGCGCGTCGATTTTTCGAACAGTGGCGCGCCCGAAAGCCCGCCCATCTGAGTCCGATCCGCACTTTTCAAACCTTCGCGCGACAGGGTGGTGTTGGTGGCTATGATCCCTGCCAACCCTGCGGCCAGCGCAACTTCGGCAATCTCGGCCAATTCATCCGGCGTCAGATCCGGCGCGATTTTCAGGAAAACCGGGATCGGTCGGACAAGCCCCGCCCGCGTCTCCATCACCCCTGCCAGCAAGGCCGACAGTGCCGCGCGGCCCTGAAGGTCGCGCAATTTCTCGGTGTTCGGGGAACTGACATTGACGGTCGCAAAATCGACATGCGGCCCGCAGACCGCCAGCACCCGTGCGAAATCGGCGGCCCGATCCGTGCTATCCTTGTTCGCGCCAAGGTTTAGCCCGACCGGCACCGCGCCCCGCTTGCGCGCGGCAAGCCTTGCGCCGATCGCATCGGCGCCTTCGTTGTTAAAGCCAAAACGGTTGATCGCGGCACGATCCTCGGTCAGCCGGAACAGACGCGGCTGCGGATTGCCCGGTTGCGGGCGCGGCGTGGCGGCCCCGACCTCGATAAAACCAAAGCCTGCGCGCGACAGCGGCGCAATCGCGGTGGCGTTCTTGTCGAACCCCGCCGCAAGCCCCACCGGATTGGGCAGATCAAGCCCCGCAACCCGCGTCGCCAGCCGCGACGATGTGACGACACCGGACAGCGGCACCAACCCCGCCGACAGCGCCCGCAGTGACAGCCCATGCGCGCGTTCGGGGTCAAGCCGGTGCAGCGCCGCCAATCCCAAGGATTCGATCAGGCTCAAAATACACCTTCCGGAAAGATATGCCCTGTCGCCCCCAACGGCAGGGATTTATCCCAGACCACCTCGTCCAGCCGCAGATTGCGATACAGATGCGGGAACAACGCCCCGCCCCGCGATGGCTCCCATTTCAGCGACTCGCCCAGACGGTCCGCGTCACAGGCCACCAGCACCAGATCGCTGATATCGGCGAAGTATTTCGCGGCTGTTTCGGCCAGTTGCGGTGACGCAGAGAAATGGATGAAGCCGTCGGCCAGATCGACGGGCGCACCCACTGTCTGGCCTGCGGCGCGGAAGGCATCCCATTCGGGGCGGCGGAAGATCTTGTATATCAGCATGGGCCGGTGATGCCCCTTTGGGCGGCTTTGGTCAACGGGGTCATGCAGATGTTACGCGCCCGCGCGAAAGGTTTTGACAAGCCCGAACCTTGGGCAGACCCTTTTCGCATTTGATCCGCCATAGAAAGGTTCCCCGATGAGTCGCCTGCTTTCCCTTCTTGCGCTTTCCGTGCTGGTTCCGGCCCCGCTTGCCGCTGAAACGGTCAAACTGACCCTGCTGGGCGTCGGCGATGTCTATAACTTTGCCGAGGAAGACGGGCGCGGCGGCTTTGCCCGTCTGAACGCTGTGGCAAAGGCCGAACGCGCCGCCAACCCGAACACGCTTTACCTGTTTGACGGCGATATGCTGTCCCCCTCGCTTTTGTCGGGCTTTGACAAGGGCCAGAACACCATTGATCTGACCAACCTTGTCCCTTTTGACCTTGCCGTGCCGGGCAACCATGAATTCGACTTCGGCCCCGAGAACTTTGCCGAAAAGCTGAAGGCCTCGAAATACCCTTGGGCCGCGATCAACATCACCAGCGCCGACGGATCACCGATTGAGGGTTTGGGCGGGGTGATGGTGAAAGAGGTCGGCGGGCTGAAAGTGGCGCTGATCCCCGTGGCGCAGGATACCTCGCCCGAGGTATCCTCGACCGGTAGCCTGAAGTTCGGCCCCACAGTCGAAATGGGCGTCGCCGCCGCCACCGCCGCGCGCGAGGCTGGTGCGGATATTGTCGTAGGCGTCGTGCAGACCAATATGGAGAATGACCGCGCGCTGATTGCCTCGCATGCCTTTGATGTGATCCTGTCGGGCGATGACCATTCCTATGCCACCGCCTATGACGGGGTGACGGCCTATGTCGAAACCTCGATTGACGGGCAATTCCTGACGCCAGTCGATCTGATCGTCGAAGTCGGTGAAAAGGACGGAGAACGGACGATTTCTTGGGTGCCGGATTTCCGCTTTATCGACACGGCAGCGGTCGAACCCGATCCGGAGTCAAAGGCCTTGGCCGACAAGTTCGAGGCTGATCTGGACGCAACCTTGGGCGTCGAGATCGGCACCACGACCACCGCGATGGACAGCCGCCGCAATGTGGTTCGTGGCGAAGAATCGACCATGGGCAACCTGATCACCGATGCCATGCGGGCAGCAACGGGTGCGGATGTGGCGATCATGAACGGTGGCGGCATCCGCGCCGACCGCACCTATGACGCAGGGATGAAACTGACGCGGCGGGATATCCTGACGGAACTGCCCTTTGGCAATGTGACCGTTCTGACAGAACTTCCGGGCGCGCAACTGCTGCTGGCGCTGGAAAATGGCGTCAGTCAGGTTGAAAAGGGCAGCGGGCGATTCCCGCAGGTTTCAGGCGTCAGCTTTACGCTGGATGTTTCGGCCCCTGCCGGTGCGCGGGTGTCAGAGGTCATGATCGGCGGCGCACCTTTGGCGGCAGATACGCTCTACAAGGTGGCGGTCAACGACTACATCCTTGGCGGCGGCGACGGCTATGATGCGCTTGGTGGCGGACGCGTGCTGACCAATTCGGGCGGTGGCAACCTTCTGGCCAATGACGTGATGGCTTATGTCGAAAAGACAGGCACCGTCGCCCCCGCCGTGGAAGGGCGCATCAAGATCATCGGGCGCTAGGCGTTATCTGTTCTTAAATATCCCCGCCGGAGGCCCGCCCTATGGGCAAGCCCACCGGCGGGAAATAGCGCGCCCAAGCGCAGCCTTGGCTTGGCGGTCAAATCATAGAACCTGTGCAAGGGGTGTTGAGCCTGCCCGCAGGGGATGCTATCAGATGCCCAGTGCGGGTGTTGTGTAATGGTAAGACCTTAGCCTTCCAAGCTAAAGACACGGGTTCGATTCCCGTCACCCGCTCCAGAATTCCCATGTATTGCGCCTTACTGACCGGATACGGCGGGGTCCATCCACATGGGGCCAAAGCCGTTGCCGTCGGGGTCCTCGAAGGCGCGGGAATACATGAATCCCATATCCTCGGCCTCGTGCAACTCCTTGCCGCCCGCCCTCAGCGCGGCCTCTGTCATTGCATCCACCTCGGCGCGGCTGTCGCACGACAGCGCGATCAGCGACATCGCGCCGGTGCTGGGCAGGACCAGCGGCTTGGGCGAAATGCTTTGGAACTTCTCATGCGTCGAGATCATGAAATAGATCGCCTCTGACACCACGAAACAGGCGGTCGTGTCGTCCGAGAACGCCTCGTTGAGAGCAAAGCCCAAACCCTGATAAAAGGCGCGACTGCGCGCGATATCGCTAACGGGCAGGCTGATGAAGATCATCCGCAGCATGTCTTGCTCCTGTCGGGCCGGTCGTTGGACCGTGACTATCAAAGAGCCTGACGTTTCGGGCAAGAAAAAAGCGCGCGTAGCGGGGGCGCGCTTTTGCCAGATCGTATCAGTTCACAGGTTTTCCTGCTGCGGCATACCCAGCACATGATAGCCCGAATCCACATGCACCACCTCGCCCGTGGTGCAGGCGCCGTAGTCGGAACAAAGCCAGACAGCGGTGCCACCAATTGCTTCCAGCGTCGCATTGGACCGCATCGGCGCGTTTGCTTCGGTGTGGCGGAAGGTGGCGCGCGCGCCGCCGATGGCGGCACCTGCCAGCGTTTTCATCGGTCCGGGCGAGATTGCGTTGACGCGCACCTGCTGCGGGCCAAGGTCATTGGCCAGATAGCGGGTCGAGCTTTCCAGTGCCGCCTTGGCAACGCCCATCACGTTGTAATTGGGTGTGACGCGGTTGGAACCGGCATAGGTCAGCGTTATCAGGCTGCCGCCATCCGGCATCAACTCGGACGCGCGGCGGGCCACATCGATGAAAGAAAAGCAGGAAATCGCCAGAGAATTCTTGAAGTTGGCCAGCGAGGTGTTGATGAAACGCCCCGTCAACTCGTTCTTGTCGGAAAAGGCGATGGCATGGATGACGAAATCAATCGTCCCCCAACGGTCTTTCAGCGCGGCAAAACAGGCGTCCATCGACGCCTCGTCCATCACATCGACATCGACCAGAAAATCACTGCCAACCGAGGCCGCCAGCGGTTGCACCCGCTTGCCGAACGCATCGCCCTGATAGGAAAACGCCAGTTCCGCGCCTTCGGCAGCAAGCGCCGAGGCGATGCCCCATGCGATCGAGCGTTCATTGGCGACGCCCATGACAAGCCCGCGCTTGCCCTTCATCAGTTCCGGCATTGACGCCTCCGATCAAACGATTCTCTGCGAAAAATCCGGGCTGGTCAGCCCAGATACTTGCTCATCACCAAGGTCGCGTTGGTGCCGCCAAAACCAAAGCTGTTGGACAGCACCGAATCCAAAGCGACGCCCTCGCGCAGCGTGGTCACGATTTCCGACGGATCAAGCGCCGGGTCCAGCGTGGTGATGTTGGCCGAGGCGGCAATGAAATTGCCCTGCATCATCAACAGGCTATAGATCGCCTCATGCACGCCGGTCGCGCCAAGGCTATGGCCGGTCAGCGATTTGGTCGAAGCCACGGGCGGGGTCTGGCCCCGGCCAAAGACGCGGCGGATCGCCTCCATCTCGGTGACATCACCCACCATGGTCGAAGTGCCGTGGCTGTTGATATAGTCCACATGGCGACCTTCGGGCAGCGTGGACAGCGCCAGCCGCATTGAGCGTTCGCCGCCCTCACCCGAGGGCGCAACCATGTCGTAACCGTCAGAAGTCGCACCATAGCCGGTGACTTCGCCGTAGATCTTCGCACCGCGCGCAAGGGCGTGGTTGAGTTCCTCAAGCACCACGACACCGCCGCCGCCTGCGATCACGAAACCGTCCCGCGTCGCATCATAGGTGCGCGAAGCGGTTTCGGGCGTGTCGTTGTATTTCGACGACATCGCGCCCATCGCATCGAACAGGCAAGACAACGTCCAGTCGAGTTCCTCGCCGCCGCCGGCGAAAACGATGTCCTGCTTGCCCATCTGGATCAGTTCGGTGCCGTTGCCGATGCAATGCGCCGAGGTCGAGCAGGCCGAGGTGATCGAATAGTTCACGCCCTTGATCTTGAACGGGGTCGCAAGGCAGGCCGAGTTGGTCGACGACATGCAGCGCGTGACCATGAACGGCCCCATCTTCTTGGGTGCGCCCTTGTTGATGACCGCATCAAAGGCCTGAAAGAAGTTCGAGGTGGAAGGCCCGCCCGACCCCATGATCAGGCCCGAGCGTTCGTTCGACACATCTTCGGGTGCCAGACCGGAATCGGCAATCGCCTGCTGCATCGCAAGGAAGTTATAGGCCGCCCCCGGCCCCATGAACCGCAGGTCGCGCTTGTCGATATGATCTTCCAGCTTGATCTGCGGCATGCCGTGGACCTGGCTGCGGAAGCCATGCTCGGCATAGTCCGGCGCAAAAACGATGCCGGATTTGCCAGCGCGCAGCGACGCCTCGACCTCGGTGGCATTGTTGCCGATCGAGGAAATAATGCCGATACCGGTGATGACGACGCGACGCATGGCGTTCTCCCTAAACTTGTATGCAGGCCGGATCAGCTTTCCGACAGCGCAACTTTCATGTCTTTGACGATATAAATCACTTCGCCATCCGCTTCGACGATACCATCCGCCACACCCATGGTCAGGCGGCGGGTTTGCAGCGCCTTGGTGAAATTGACGCGGTAGGTCAGCATCTTGCGGTCAGGGCGCACCATGCCGGTCAGCTTGACCTCACCCACACCCAGCGCATAGCCCCGCCCCTGCCAGCCGCGCCAGCCAAGGTTGAAGCCGGTCAGCTGCCACAACCCGTCAAGGCCAAGGCAGCCCGGCATGATCGGGTTGCCGGGGAAGTGGCAGTCAAAGAACCATAGGTCGGGGGTGATATCGAATTCTGCTATGACATGGCCTTTGCCATGTTCGCCGCCATCGCCCGAAATCTCGGTGATGCGGTCCATCATCAGCATGGGCGGCGCGGGAAGTTGCGCGTTGCCGGGGCCAAACAGCTCGCCGCGCGAACATTTCAGAAGATCGTCCTTGCTGAACGAAGTTGGATAACCGCCCAAGTCTGCCCCTCCAGTAGCCCTGCCCTTTGATTTTGTCTGTAACATCGGGGGGGGTTGGGAAGCAAGGCCGGGGGCGCGGTTGGGTTTTCGTTTGAATATCCGGGCGGCGGTCCTTTATAGTGGGGAACGGTAAGGCGGGATGGCCCATGAATATCACGACGGAACGGCATAGCACGGAATGGCTGGCGCGGGGCGGTTTGCGCCCGACGCGGCAGCGGCTGGCTTTGGCGGGGCTGTTGGTGGGCGACGGCATGGACCGGCATGTCACCGCCGAAGGGCTGTTCGCCGCCGCCGCACAGGCAGGCGACAAGGTAAGCCTTGCGACCGTCTACAACACCCTGCGCGCCTTTTGCGAAGCCGGCCTGCTGCATGAGGTGGTGGTTGATGGCAGCCGCAGCTATTTCGATACGCGGCTGGACGATCATCCGCATTTCTATTGGGAGGACAGCCACGCGCTGACCGATGCCCCCACCGAAGATCTGGTGATCTCTGCGCTGCCTGCCGCACCCGAAGGCATGACGGTGTCGCGGGTGGATGTGGTAATCCGGCTCAAGCGGGCCTGACGCGTCCGCAGGCTTAGGCCTTGTCCTGCGCCAAAGCGCGCGCGGAACATTCGTCGGTGACCAGAACCGTTGGCGATAGGGTGTGGATGGCCGCCTTGAGGGCCACAAGTTTGTCTTTGCCGCCGGAAATCAGCACACGCTCGGGCGTGCGGCGCAGGCGGGCGAGGTTGGCCGAAATCACCCGGCCGTTGACCTCGTGATCCACCAGATGCCCTGCTGCATCGATGAAGTTGTAAAGCACATCGCCCACCGCGCCTGCGTCGATCAGTGAGCGGCGGTCGGCTTCGGACAGATAGCCGGTGCGGTAGCTGGTGGTCAGCGTCGTAATCCCGCCCACCGACAGCAGCGCCATATCCAGCTTGTCGGCCATCTCGAAAATCGCCGAAAGACCGCAGCGTTCCAACAGGGCATGTTTGGTTTCAGGGCTGTCCACCACCGCCGGGGCGGGGATCAGAAAGCCCTCGGCCTGAAACAGTTCGGCAAATTGCCACGCAAATTCGGCGGGGTTAAAGCGACGGGCCGCAGCGATCCCGCCCAGAAGCGACACCACGCGGAAATCGTCCAGCGTCGCGCCCGAGATGAAGGGCAACGTGTTATAAAGTGTGCGGCCCCAACCCACCCCGACGGTCATGCCCGCCTTCATTTCCGCCGAGATGAACGCTCCCGCAGCGGCAGCGATGACCTTGACGGGATCGCCTTCGGGATCGGAAAACGGTGCCACGATGACCCGCCCGATGCCGTGGCGACGTTCCAGCGCGCGCTCGATCTCGATAAGCTCGCTTAATGGGGCCGAGATCGTCACCCGCACCTCGTTGCGCCGCCGCGCATCGGCCAGAAGCCGCACCACCATCACCCGATTGATCCCCAGTTGCGTGGCGATATCGTTCTGGGTCAGCCCTTCGACGTGGTAAAGCCAGACCGCCCGCGCGCGCAGCCGATCAGTCTCGCTTTGGGGTCCGAGGGACGGCATGGCAGGCGGCATGGGTGTTCCTTCCCGTGGCTTAGACGGGCGCGTCGCACCCCGCAATCAGACGCTGCACAATCCGCGCCACCCTGTCGGGGCATTCGATCTGGGGAATGTGGCCCGCACCCTTCAGCAGATGAATAGCGAAATCGCCGTCGGCGGCAAGGGCGTGGCGATAGGGCAGGATGTGATCCTGCCGCCCCCAAAGGATTTGCGTCGGAGCCTCGATGCGCTGCAAGGCGGGGCGCAGGTCAAAGGCCTGCACCCCGTCGGGAAACAGCGCCGCTGTCATGTCCGCCTGTGCGGCGCGCATGGCGGGGTCTTTGCGCGGGGCCATAGCGGCGCGGGCGTAGTCATCACTGATGCCGTCTGGCGTGGCTGTCAGGCGTCGCAGCCAAGGTGCCAGACTTTCGGCGCGGCTGGCGCGGACAATGCCGGCAAGGGCATCGGCATCAACCTCTGGCCCCAATCCGGCAGGCGAGATCAGCGACAGGCTGGCCAGTTTGCGCCCGCGAATATCGGCCAGAGCCAGCGCCATGGCACCGCCCAGCGAATGACCCAAGAGATGCACCTTGTCATGCTCGCGGGTGGCTTCGTCAAAGGCTTCGACCACCATGCGGGCCAATTCGGCAAAACCGGCAATGCGGCGGCGGGGCGATTTGCCATGACCCGGCAGATCGATGCGGATCAGGGGCTGCTGCGGCCCCAGCGCCTTTTCCAAGGGCGCCCAGGATTGGCTGTCGGCGGTAAAGCCGTGAAACAACACCAGAGGCAAGCCTTGACCCTTGCGGCGGCTGATATGCAAGGGGCCGGACTGTGGCACCCATGGGGCTGTGGCAGGGGTTTGTGGCGCAGACTGCAGGAAAGCCGTGACATCATCGCGTTGCACCCGCCCCAAGGGGCCGCTGCCCCTCACGCGCTCCAAGGCGATCCCAGCACTGCGAGCGGCATGGCGTGCGGAAGGTGTGGCGCGTTGGGCCAAGGCTTCGGCTTGCGGCGGGGGGAAGGATGGCGCGGAAAGCGGTGGCGTTATGTCGGCAGGCAATGCCACAGTGACAGGCGGCGGCGCATCCTGCTTGGCAGCGGCAGTCAGAGGCGCTGCCCCCACAGCCTCGTCTTTCGCGTAAAGCCATGCAACGATGGTGCCGACAGCCACCTTGTCACCCGGTTGGGCCGTGATGTGGTGCAGGCTGCCGCTGGCGGGGGCTTCGACCTCCATCGCGGCCTTGTCGGTTTCGATATCGAACAGGGCCGCGCCCTTCTGGACCATTTCACCCTCGGCCACATGCCAGACGGCAAGCGTGCCGTGGGTCATGTCCATATCGACTTTGGGCAGGATGACTTCGACCGGCATCTTAAACCTCGCGGCGGACAAGGCGGCGGGCGGCGGCCTCGATGGTGTCAACCTGCGGCACCGAAGCGCGCTCCAGATCGGGGTTATATGGCACCGGCGCATCCGCCCCCCCCAAGCGCAGGATCGGTGCGTCAAGATAATCGAACGCATCGCTTTCGGCCACCATGGCGCTGATTTCCGCGCCCACGCCAAAGGCCTTGACCCCTTCGTAAACCACCATCAGGCGTCCGGTTTTCCGCACCGAGGCCAGAATCGTCTCATGGTCGATTGGCCGGATCGAGCGCAGGTCGATCACTTCGGCGCTGATGCCTTCGGCGGCCAGTTTCTCGGCAGCCTCAAGCGCGCGGTGCAGCATGATCGAACCTGCAACGATGGTCACATCGGTTCCGGCGCGGCGCAGCAAGGCCTTGCCGATGGGGGTAAGGTAGCTGCCCGCAGGGACATGGCCCTTCATCTTGTACAGCAGCTTGTGTTCGAAGATCATCACCGGATCGGGGTCTGCCAGCGCGGCCAGAAGCATGCCTTTGGCGTCTTCGGGCGTGGCTGGTTGCAGCACTTTCAGCCCCGGCACATGGCCGAACCACGCCTCGATGCTTTGGCTGTGCTGTGCCGCGGCCCCCGTTCCCGATCCCGCAGGCAGACGGAACACGACAGGAACCGAAGCCTCGCCTCCCAGCATATAACGCAGCTTGGCGGCTTGGTTGACGATCTGCTCCATCGCCAGCATGGCAAAATCCGAGAACTGGAATTCAAAGATCGGCTTCAACCCGGTCAAAGCCGCGCCCACCGCCACGCCTGCCCCGCCAAGTTCCGAGATAGGTGTGTCCATTACGCGGTCGGGGCCGAAGCGGTCGATCAGGTCCAGCGTCACCTGAAACGCGCCGCCATAGACGCCGATATCCTCGCCCATCAGGATGACGGTCGGGTCGGCCTCCATCGCAATCGCCATCGCCTCGCGGATGGCTTCGGCATAGGACAGGGTGCGGAGGTCGGTTGGGGCTTGGGCGTTCATCTTAAACCTCGGCGTAAACGTAGCGGGTCACTTCGGAAATGCTGGGCGCGGTGCTGGATCTGGCGAATTCGATGCCAGCCTGCACATCGGCAATCGCCTCGGCGGCTACGGCTTCGGCACCGGCCTCGTCCAGAATGCCATGCGCGATCAATTCGGCACGGAACCGCGCGATCGGGTCGCGGGTCATCCAGTCTTCGATTTCGTCCTTGCTGCGATAGCGGTTGCGGTCGGATTTGGAGTGACCACGCCAGCGGTATGTCAGGTTTTCCACCAGGGACGGCCCTTCGCCCGCCCGCGCGCGCGCAATGGCAGTGTGCATCGCAAAGGCCACGGCGGAAAAGTCATTGCCATCCACCGTGACGCCGGGCATCGCATAGGCCGCCGCGCGGTCGGCAATATGCGTGACCGCAGTTGACCGCGCGGTCGAGGTGGACATGCCATAGCCATTGTTTTCGCAGACAAAAATAACCGGCAGCTTCCAGACGGCAGCCATGTTCAGCGCCTCGTGGAAAGCGCCTTCGTTATTGGCCCCATCCCCGAAGAAACAGACTGTCACATCGGACTTGCCCAACCGCTTGGCCGAAAGCGCCGCGCCCACCGCAATCGGCAAGCCCCCGCCCACAATTCCGTTGGCCCCAAGATTGCCCGTCTTCACATCGGCGATATGCATCGAGCCGCCCCGCCCGTGGCAATAGCCGGTCTCTTTGCCAAAAAACTCGGCAAACATCCGGCCAACCTCGGCACCCTTGGCGATGCAATGGCCGTGGCCACGGTGGGTCGAAGTGATCTTGTCGTTATCGGTCAACTCCATGCAGGTCGCCATGGCGCTGGCCTCTTGCCCGATGGACAGGTGCATGGTGCCGTGGATCAGGCCACGCATATAACTGTCTTCGGCCCCCTCCTCGAAACGGCGGATCAGATACATCTTCTTCAACGCCTCGCGCAGGGCGGCGGGCGCGAAGTGGCGGATGGCAAAGGGGCGGTTGTCGGGCAGGGTCATGATCACAGGCCCAGCATTTTGTCTTGCCGCGCACGTAGCAGGGCAATCTTGCTGTCGGCTGGCACCGCAGCATTGGCGCGGGTGATCAGATCGCCCTTCCTGATCGGCGCGGTCACCTTCGATCCTGCCAGCAACCCGCAAGGGATCGCCCCCGCAGAGCGGGCTTCTGGCGCGGTCATGATCCAGGCGCGGTAGCAATATTCTCCAATCTGATCAAGGCTTTCACCCACCGCCATATCCTTTTTAGCCACGGCGCAGACCTCGGCCACCGGCACCGGCATCGGCACCATGTCGGCCTTGCCATACAAAGCCACACGGGCGCAGGTCAGCGGCACTTCAAGCGAGGTCAGATGGTAGGGACGGAAGAAGGTGAAATACGGGCCTTTGCCCATCTTCAGGTCTTCCATCCGCTCGCGCACACGGGGGTGATCCATCTCGGCCACCACGAACACGCCGGGGGCAACGCCCTTGCCAATGGTATAATCCACGCGGCCCTCGCCCGAGGACAGCACCCCGCCCGCCGATTGCGGCACCAGCACCGAGTTCAACTCCTCCCGCGAACAGGCAGGGCCGTGCATGCCCGGCTTGTCCGGCGTAAGGCCGGTGGCATTGGCAATGGCCGCCATCTCCACCATGGTTTTCGAGCCGTCGACAAATTCGACCAGCATGCGCGGGTTCATGTGTCGCCGCACGGCTTCTTCCAGATAGACATCGGGCGTCGCGTCTATGTTCAGAGGATTGTTCTTGCCCTTGCCCGCCGAGACAATGCGATGCCCCATCGCCGAGACAAATTCGATCAACTCCATGCAGGAGGACGGCTCATCCCCCGCGCCAAGGCTGTAGACCACGCCCAGACGTTCGGCCTCGGCGCGCAGATAGGCCCCGATGGTCACGTCGGCCTCGACGTTCATCATCACCAGATGCTTGCCGCGCTCCATCGCGCGCAGGCCGATTTCTGCCCCCACCGACGGCACGCCAGTGGCATCCACCACCACGTCGATCAGGCCCGCCTCAAGCAAGGCATCCACATTGTCGGTGACGGCGATTCGGCGATCTTCCATCGCGGCATTGGCGGCGTCGGCGGTTGACACTTCGCGCACCAGATCCGCATTGCCATAAGCAATCTCGACCGACTTCCGCGCGGCCCCCGCCTTCAGCTCACTGATCGCCCCGATTTCAATGCCCTGCATATGGGCAACCCGGCTGACGATATCCGTCCCCATCTCACCCGCACCCACAAGCCCGATCCGAATCGGACGGCCCGTTTCAGCACGCGCGGCAAGATCTTTGGCCAAACCCGTCAGGGCGACATTGGTGGGCATTGCATTCCTCCTCTGGGCAATTTCGCCCAAGTTATTTGAACATTTGTTCTTATGTCAATGTTTAGTTCTCGCTGCATTGCGGCATTTTGCACTAAAAATCGTGATTGACAGGTGCATGTGCCTGCACACATTATATCAATGTGAAACGAAAGTTCACTCACGGTCTTCCAAACCTTTTGCCGCGATTGAGGAGATCTCGGCAAAGCAAGGGTTGCAGGGCAGACCGCAGAACAGACAAATGTAGCGCAAAGGGAGGATTACGAATGACAATGAAACTGGGTGGGCTGTCCCGCCGCTCGTTCCTGAGAACCGGCACCGCTTTTGGCCTTGCTGCTGGCGTGACCGGGCTGAAGACGCCCGCCTTCGCCCAATCGGGCCTTGGCGACATTCAGGCGATTCTCGACGGGATTTCGGTCGAGGGCTATGTCCGCGAGGATTATCGCAAGCTTTACAACATGGATAACACCCCGCTGTGGGACCCTGCGAAAGACTGGATTCGCACCGTCGATTGGGAAAAGGTGCGCTCGGAACTGGCCGGAACAACGGTGCGCTTCGCCATCGGTGCGGCGGATCAGGAATCTGCTGCCGTGGCGATTGCCCCCTTCGAGGCGCTGTCGGGTATCAAGGTCGAGCTGGTGCCGATCCCGGATGACAGCATCTATGACAAGGCGATTTCCGAATTCATCTCGGGCAATGCCTCGTTCGACGCGCTGCAGTTCTTCTCGGCATGGCTGGGTGATTTCGCGGGTCCCGGCTTTCTGGCTCCGCTGGACGATTATGCCGCCAAATGGGCGCTGCCGCTGGATGATTTCCACGACACCTACCGGCTGAACTACGGCTATTTCGGCGGCAAACTGGTTGGTATTCCGTTCGACTGCGACATTCAGATGGTCCACCTTCGCAAATCGGTGCTTGAACCGATTCTGGGCGGCCCGATCGATCTGGTGAACTCGGTTCCGACCTATGACGAATTGATCCGCATCACCGCCGAAGCCAACAAGCTGGGCGGCGGCGTGGCGGGCATCGGCCTTCTGGGCGCGCGCGGCTTCTGGTCCACCTATTCATGGGAGCATATCGCAGCACAGGCCGGAATGCAGTTGTTCGACGAAAACTTCGACCCGCTGCTGACCTCCGAGGCTTCGATGAAGGGTCTGGATACGCTGCTGGCGCTGTCCAAGAACGCCATCGAAGGTGTGGCAGGCGCAGGCTGGGGCGAGAACCGTGCGGCTTGGCTGGGCGGTCAGGTTGCGGCGAACATCAGCTGGCAAGACAGCGGCACGCAGGCGATGCGGCCCGACCAAAGCCAGATCGTTGATGATTTCGTCACGATCTACGAGCCGCGCATCGCGGGTGGCGTCTTTGCCCCGCCGAATATCGCGGGTTCCACCTCGGTGGTGACGGCAACCAGCCAGAACCCCGAAGGCGCCTTCCTGATGCTGGCCTTCCTGACCACCTCCTCGATCATGGCGATGAACGAAGCCAATGCCAATGGCGTGGCTCCGGGCTATAAATCGGTGCTGACCAACGAAAACCTGCGGAAAGTCTCGCAGCCAATGAAGGTCTGGTCCGACAGCCTTGAACATGCATGGTGCAGCCCGCGTCTACCCGGCATGTTCGAGATGGAACAGGCCTTGGGCAACGAGATCAACCGCGCGATCACCGGACAGATCACCGGCAAAGAGGCGCTTGAAAACGGTCAGGCGGCTTGGAAAGCCATCATGGCGAAGAACGGCTTCGGCACCGACAAGGCACCGGTGCAATACGCGGATGTCAAAGCCGGCACTTACGTCGGCGGCGGCAAAGCGCTGCCGTTCTGACCGATGGCCGCGATTGCTCCCGCACATCGGACCGGGGGGGTGGCGCAAGCCGCCCCCAACCGCGCTCCGCGTCGCCGGTCGCCCGCTTTGCGGAAGGCTTTCCCCTATTTGCTGGTAGCTCCGGCGCTTCTATACCTGATGGCGATCACGCTTTATCCGGGTGCCTTTGCGATTTACCAAAGCCTGTTCGTGGTGACCTTCAAGGGCTGGGACTGGGCAGGAATTGACAACTATACCCGCCTTCTGGGCGACCGAGAGTTCTGGGCGGCACTGGGAAACACCGCGGTTATCGGCGGGATTTCTCTTGTGCTGCAAACGGTTATCGCAATGACGATGGCCTATTTTTCCTACCGTGATCCGATGATCAAAGGTTGGCGCATCGTGTTCCTGATGCCGATGCTGTTCATGCCCTCGGCGGTGGCCTTCATCTGGAAGCTGGGCTTCAACGATGGTCGGGTGATTTCGGATATCCTGTTGGGCCTTGGCATCGTTTCAAAGAATGTCGACTGGCTGGGGTCGATCTGGCTTGCCCGCCTGACGCTGATCGTGGCCGATGTCTGGCAGTGGACGCCGTTCCTGTTCATCATCTTTGTCGCCGCCCTTCAGGGGCAGGATCAAGAGATCGAAGAGGCAGCCCGCCTTGACGGGGCAAGCTGGCCCGCGATTTTCTGGAATATCTCTTTGCCGATGATGCGCCCGATCATCGTGGTCGCCATCACCCTGCGCGGCATCGACATCACCACCATGTTCACCAACGTCTATATCATGACCCAAGGCAGCCCCGGCGGTGCCACCGAAACCATGAGCTTTTTCATCTATCGCCAAGGTTTCCGCATGTTCAACTTTGGCTATGCCTCGGCGGCTTCGGTGCTGATGCTGGTGATGACGGTTGTCATCGCGCAGACAGTCGTGAAACGCGCCTTCCATTCGGGGAAGAAATAAATGCCACAAACCCTGAAAACGGCCACAAAACGCAAATCCCGCGGCGAAAGCATGCTGCTGCGCTATCTGGTGCTGGGGTCATGGGCGGCGTGTTGCCTGCTGCCGATCCTGTGGTTCCTGACCATCGCCTTCCGCCCGCGTACCGAGATCATCACCCCCTCCCCGATCTATTGGCCCAGTTTCAGCCTGGACGCCTGGCACCTGCTGATGAGCGATTGGCCCATCGCGCAATATATGCGGAACTCGTTCTTCGCGGTGTCGGGGTCTGTGATCATCGACCTTGCGCTGGCGATCCCTGCCGCCTACGCACTGTCGCGGTACGAGTTCAAGGGCCGCGAGGATATCGGCTTCTACATCCTGTCCACCCGCATGATGGCCCCTGCCATCGTGGCCGTGCCGATCTTCTTTCTGTTCCGCAGCATGGGGTTGCTGGATACCGTCTGGGCCTTGATGCTGGTCTATGCGGCGATCAACCTGAGCCTCGTGACATGGATCATCCGCAGCTACATGTTGGATATTCCCAAAGAACTGGAAGACGCCGCCCGCACCGACGGGGCCGGTGATCTGCGTATCCTGTGGGAGATCATCGTACCCGCCTGCCTGCCCGGTATCATCACGGCGGCTGTCATCGCCACGATCTTTGCGATCAACGAATTCCTCTTCACGCTGCTTATCGCCTCGACCTCGAAAGCCTACACCATGTCGGTGGCGCTTGCGAATTTCACCGGCGGCTCGGACGGCGTGATCTACAATGCAATCGCCCTTGTGTCCTTCCTTGCGTTCGCTCCGATCCTGATCCTTGTGATCCTGATCCAGAAGCATCTGTCGCGCGGTCTGACCATGGGCGCCGTGAAAGGATAAGCAATGGCTTCGATCCACCTGCAAAATATCGTCAAGCGCTATGGGGCCTTCACCGGCGTGCGCCACATGTCTCTGGACATCAACGACGAAGAGTTCCTTGTGCTGCTTGGTCCCTCGGGCTGCGGCAAGACCACCACGATGCGGATGATCGCGGGGCTTGAACACCCCACCGAAGGCGAGGTCATCATCGGCACCGAGGTGATGAACGAGGTTGACGCCCGCGACCGCGACGTGGCGATGGTGTTTCAGGGCTATGCCCTTTACCCTAATATGTCGATTTACGAAAACATCCGCTTTCCCTTGCGGATGCGCGGAGTTCCGGCCTCCGAGCATGACAAGCTGATCCGCCGCGCCGCCGATATGGTGGAACTGGGCAGCTATCTGGATCGCAAGCCCGGCGCTTTGTCGGGCGGTCAGCGCCAGCGTGCCGCCCTTGCCCGCGCCGTGGTGCGCGAGCCGCAGGTGTTCCTGATGGACGAGCCGCTGTCCAACCTTGACGCCAAGCTGCGGGCCTCGATGCGGGTGCAGATCAAGCATCTGCAGCGCCAGTTGAAGATCACCACCGTCTATGTGACCCATGACCAGATCGAGGCGATGACTTTGGCCGACCGCATCGTGATCATGAACCAAGGCGCGATCCAGCAGGTTGGCACGCCGGACCAGATCTATTCCGATCCGGCCAACACCTTTGTCGCGGGTTTTATCGGCAGCCCGCCGATGAACCTGATCGAAGGCACCGCGCAGAATGGCAAGTTTACCGCCTCCGGTATCACCGCGCCCTGCCCCGCCCATCTGCGCGGCAAGGTCACGCTTGGCATCCGGCCCGAAGATTGCCGCGTCGGGGGCGATAATGTGCAGGGCTTGGTTTATGGCGTCGAACCCACTGGCGACGTGACCTACCTGACGGTCATGGCAGGCAGCAAACAGGTCGAAGTGAAGGCCGCACGCGATTATCGGTCAGACATCGATGTGGCCATCGGCATCGGCTTTGACCCTGCGCGGCTGTATTTCTTTGGCGAGGATGGCGAGCGTATCCGGGGGGCGGCATGAGTCCGCGTTTCGATTTCTCCTGCATGGGGTTTTACACCTTTGACGCCCTCTGCCGTCCGGTCACGCAGATCCCGCCGGGCGGGGATACCTATTTCGTCGAGGATTTCACCCTTGCCGTGTCCGGTGCCGCCGGATCGGCCAGCATCGTGGCGGCCAAGCACGGGCTGAAGGTGCAGGCAATTGGCGGCATCGGCCATGACGATATGGGCGATTGGGTGCTTATGAAACTGGCGCGCTTTGGCATCGACACCGAATTGATGCAGCGCTGCGAGGGGTTCAGCACCTCCAGTTCCATCGTCACCACGCGGCCCGATGGTGCGCGCCCCGCGCTGCACAAACGTGGGGCGACGGACGGGTTTTTCGTGTCCGATGACCAGATCGACCGTGTGCTGGATACCAAAATCCTGCATGTGGGCGGTGTCGGGCTGATGAACCGGATGGATGATGCGGGCCGCACCGCCGAGGTGATGGCCGAGGCAAAACGCCGGGGTGTGATCACCACGCTGGATGTGTTCGCCTCGACCGCAGCCGATCTGCCCAAGGTGGAACGGCTGCTGCCCTATACCGATTACTTCATGCCATCCGAGGAAGAAGCCTGCGCCTTGTCGGGGTTGCAGGACAATCGCGCGCTGGCGCAATTTCTGCTGGATCGCGGGGCGGGTTGCGTGATCCTGACCTTGGGGGCCGAGGGCGCATTCTATCTGGCGCAGGATGGCACCAGCTTTCACACGCCCGCCTTTCGGGTCGATGTGAAATGCACCTGCGGCTGCGGCGATTGCTTTAACGGCGGCTTTGCCACGGGGCTGGCCAAGGGGCTTTCGCCGCAAGAGGCAGTGCAATTGGCGCAGGCCTCGTCGGCGCAGAATGCGACGGGATTGGGCAGTCAGGCGGGGGTGAAGGACTATGCCGCCACGCTTGACTTCATCCGCCGCACCCCGCAGCGCGGTTGCGCGTAACGCTTCCTGTGGCGGCAGAGCTGGGCTATGCTGCCGCCACCGAACCCGGAGTGCGCCTGTGTCGAGCCAGTCACCTTTGCTACCCGATGCCATGCCGCTGCGCGAAGCCCTGCGCGGGCTGCGGCATGTCCTTCGCAAAGGCGGCGAAACGCTCAAGGAAACCATGACGGTCGATACCCTGCCGCCGCCTGCCGCCCGACTGGCCGGAGCGGTGCTGCGCGAGGTCGAAGCAATTGCCAAGGGCATGGATGACGCGGCCTCGGGTCTGGCCAAAAAGGTGCTGGGCAATCCCGATCCCGCAGCGCCGTCCCTGCATCGGATCACCGGCCAGCAGGATGGCGACCTTGCCTTTGCCGCCGCCTTTTATGCCGCCACCCAAGCCGTGCTGAAGCGGCTGGACGCGCCCGGCCTTTTCATCAGCGAGGCCGCAGCGCGCAAGGCCTTTCAGAATCTGAGCCTGCCCAGCGCCCCCGATGCCGAAGTGGCTGCAGCGCTGACGCTGGCGCTGCAGGATGCCAAGGCCCTGAAAGGCCACGCCGATCTGACCGCGCGTGTCACACCTTCCGCGATTGGGCCTGTGACTTTGTTTGCCGTCATGCTGTGGCTGCAATCGCAGCGCCCAGAGGCCGAGGATGAGGCCGCCCTTGATGCCGCAACCGATCTGGCTGTAGCACTGGCCGCAGATATCACTACCGCCTGCACCGCCCGCGATCCTGCCGCCTTGGCCGCGCTTTATGCCGAATTTGCCAGCCATGTCTGATCTGTCGCATCCCGAATATCATCTGCCCCCCACCAATGAACCGCTGCGGATTTCGGTGCGCCGCCTGCGCTGGTTCCGCGCGGCCTTTCAGAAATTCACGCAGGATCTGGGCGCGGAAATCGGCTGCGTGTTTCACCTTGATGAGCCAAAGCTGGCCGAGATATTTGTGCGCTGGCTGCGCGCCATTGAACGGCAAAAGCCGGCCGATAAATCCGCACGCAAGGATTATTTCGAATTTGCCGCCGGTCTGATGCTGCGCGAATTCACCGCCGATCTGCCGCTAAAGGCGCTGTCAGCCCCCCGCAATGTTGCCGCAGACTCGGCAGCCGCCTTCTGGCCCGAGGGCTATGTCTGCACCTTGTTCTGCCTGACGGTGCATGCCGCCGCCGCCGAGCAGGAATTCCACGACCACCCCGATGTCGCCCCTGCCTTTGACGACCTGCGGCAATGGTGGTCCTTCCGCGAGAATATCCGGCAGGACAACGGCTTTTCCGTGGGCTTCCTGCAACTTCTGCTGGGTCATCAACCGAATTGGGCAATGCCGGATGTGTTCCGCGCACGATTGCAGCACGAGATTTCAGAAGCCACACCGCGACCCGTCTGACGCATCAGGCGGGCAGTTCCGGCGTGCGCTGTGGGGCTTGGCGGTAGCGGCCCATCGCCTCGAAGGCAATGGCAAGGCTTAACAGGGCCGTGTCATCCCAAGCGCGGCCCGCAATCGTCAGACCTGCGGGCATATGGGTGTCGGCCATGATCCCCATCGGCACGGTCACGGTGGGAATGCCAAGGTGACGGATGACAAGATTGCCATTGGCCACCCAAGTGCCATTGCGCCATGCCAGATCGGCCGAAGCAGGGTTCACATCGGCATCCGCAGGGCCAATATCGGCCACGGCAGGAAACACCACCGCATCCAGACCCAAATGGTCCATCCAAGCCTCAAGATCTAGGCGGCGTGTGGCCTCCAGCCCCCTTAACCCCGCCTCAAGATGCGGAATCTCGCGGAAATCAGCGACAGGATGGGCGCGGGCATGGGCGGGGTAGTCGGCAATGTCATCGCCAAAGCCGGTGTAACGGTCGGGCAGGCTGCCCGAAGGGGCGGGGCTGATGCGCGCACCATCGACCTGCGCCAGACGGCTCAGTTTGGGGTCGGCATTGGCCTGCAGGAAATCGTCCCAAGCCCAGACCGACAGGTCCACAATCTCGCGCTGCAGATAGTCGGGGCTGACCAGACCGCGCGTCCTGATCGTGGGGCAGCCGGTGCGGTCGCCCTCATAGTTCGACACGACAGGAAAATCGACCACCACCACCTCGGCCCCCGCTTCCACCATTGCCTGCCGCGCGGCCTTCCACAATGCAAGCACCGAGGCGCGGGTTTCGATCCTTTGCCCTGTCGGCCCGCCGATGCCGCCGCCCGGCGCGCTGCCCGCCAAGGGATCGGCGTTGATATACATCGCCGGAACCCCAAGGCGTTTGCCCTTCAGACTGGCCGCTTCGGCCAGCGCCGGATAAGAGGCGGGCCGGATCTCGGAGGCTTTGGGAATGGGAATCCAAGGCTGGCGCCGCCACAGATCGCCGCGCGTATCGGGGTCATCCGCCACGATCACGTCCAGAATCTCCAGCATATCGGCCATGCTGCGCGTATGTGGCACCACCACATCCATCGTCGGCACCAAAGGCCAGTTGCCCCGCACCGAGATCACCCCGCGGCTGGGCGTATAGGCGCAAAGCCCGTTATTGGCGGCAGGGGCGCGGCCCGAGGACCATGTTTCCTCGCCCAGACCAAAGGCCGCGAAACTGGCCGCCGTCGCCGTTCCCGAACCGTTGGACGAGCCTGAGGCGAAAGCCGCTGTCAGCCAGTCGGCATTATAGGGGCTTTCGGCGCGACCATAGACCCCGCGCTGCATGCCGCCATTGGCCATCGGCGGCATATTGGTCAGCCCGATCAGCACCGCCCCCGCCGCGCGCAGGCGGGCAATCGCAAAGGCGTCATCGGTTGCCACCAGATCGGCAAAGGCAGGCGAGCCTGCCGCCACCGTCAGTCCGCGCACCTTGTAGCTGTCCTTGGCGGTATAGGGGATGCCCTCCAGCGGCCCCAGACTTTGACCCCGCGCCCGCCGCAGGTCCGAGGCCCGCGCCTCGTCCAAGGCGGCGGGGTTCAACACCGGCACAGCATTCAGGCAGATACCGCTGTGATCATAGGCCGCGATCCGGTCCAGATAGGCGGCCACAAGCGCCTCGCTGGTGACGCGCCCCGCCTGCAACGCAGCGCGCAGATCGGGGATCGAGGCTTCGACGACATTCATGTTTGTCTCACAGGGTTGGAGGATGGGGCCGGCGGGCAAGCCACATCGGCCCCGGATCGGGCCGCTAGAACCACTGCCCCGGTTCCATCAGGCCCAGATCCATCAACTGCTGGCTGTGCCATTCGAACGGGGTCGAGTTGTGCCAGCGGAAGGTGTGGATGTCGAACCGTGATCCGGCGTTTGACCGTAGCGCCTTGGCGGTGCGGAAGGACGCGATGGCGGTGGTGATGTTGTGGTGCCACGGACAGGCATAGGTATTGTATTCCTCGTCCGAGAGGGTGAAATCGGGGCGCAGGGTCAGCCCCGGCTTGGTGCGGAACAGCGCGATGCGGTCGATCTTGCGGCGCGGCGCGGGGACGTGTTCTTCAAACCGCCAGCGCAACCCGCCAAAGAAATCAAGCTGGCGTTCCTTGGGGTAATTGTTGTTGGCCGGATCGGGGCGGGCCAGCGCGTAATAGCCCGACCGATCCAGATGCGCCCGTTCCAGCGACACCGCATTCGGAAAGCTGTCCAGATCATCGGCGTAAAGGTCGATGACGTAGGACAACAGCGCATCACGGCGCTCTTCGGTGTGAAAGGCCAGCATCTCGCGGATGTTGCGCGTCTCGCAGAAGGGGTGGAACAGGTACTCGGCATTGTAGCAGTAATACAGCCAGATGCCCGGCGCGGCGGCATTGACCGCATTGACCGCATTCACCAGCGCATCATCGGCATGGACATCATAGCGGATGCGGTGGATTTGCGCTTCAAGGTCGGGCGGGAGGATCACGACATCGGGGGCAAGCAGGGCCACATGCGGAAAGCCTGCGGTCAGGTGGTGGCGCAGGCTGGTATCCACCTCGACCAGATCTTCGGCAAACACCAGTGCAAGCGGGCCTTTGGCCAGCACCGATCCGGCCTCGGCCAGAAAGCTGTCGAGAGACGCGTATTTCATGCCCTGACCATTGCCTTTCGCCAGCCCGTCCCCAGATTCCGCCAAGCCTTGCGCCAATGCAACCCCCGCGTTGCACCAAGGCGCGGTTTGGCTTAGAGGGCGGGCAGGAACAGGGGTGCCACATGACTGAACCGCAGAATCCGAAGAAGCTGTTCATCAAGACCTATGGCTGTCAGATGAACGTCTATGACAGCGAACGCATGGCCGAGGCGATGGGTGCGGATGGCTATGTCATGACCGAAACCGCCGAGGATGCGGATATGGTGTTGTTGAACACCTGCCACATCCGGGAAAAAGCCAGTGAAAAGCTCTATTCCGATCTGGGCCGGTTGCGTCCGCTCAAGGCGGCCAATCCCGATCTGAAGATCGGCGTGGCGGGCTGCGTGGCGCAGGCGGAAGGGGCCGAGATTTTGCGGCGGATGCCCTTGGTCGATCTGGTCGTCGGCCCGCAGGCCTATCACCGCCTGCCGGAAATGGCGCGCGGCACGGGCCAGCAGGTCGATACCGATTTCCCGCTCGAGGACAAGTTCGACCTTCTGCCCGAACGCAAGGCCACCCGTGGGCCGACCGCGTTTCTGACCGTGCAGGAAGGCTGCGACAAGTTCTGTGCTTTTTGCGTGGTGCCTTACACGCGCGGGGCCGAAGTCTCGCGCCCCGTCGCGCGGATTCTGACCGAGGCGCGCGGGTTGGTGGCCAAGGGCGTGCGCGAGATCACCCTGCTGGGCCAGAACGTGAACGGCTATCACGGGGTGGGCGACGGTGGCGGCTGGACTTTGGCGCGGCTGTTGCGCGAACTGGCAAAAGTGGATGGACTGGAGCGGCTGCGCTATACCACCAGCCACCCCAATGACATGGACGACGATCTTGTTGCCGCCCATGGCGATCTGCCGCAACTGATGCCCTATCTGCATCTGCCGGTGCAGTCGGGGTCTGACCGTATCCTCAAGGCGATGAACCGCAAGCATACGGCGCAGGATTATCTGCGCCTGATCGAACGTATCCGCGCCGCGCGCCCCGACATCGTGCTGAGTTCGGATTTCATCGTGGGCTTTCCCGGCGAGACCGACCGCGATTTCGAGGACACGCTGGACCTGATCCGCGCAGTGGGGTTCGGGGCGGCGTTCAGCTTCAAATATTCGGCCCGTCCCGGCACGCCTGCGGCAGAAAAGCCCCCCGTTGCGGCGGAACTGGCCGATTCCCGTCTTGCCGCCTTGCAAGCCCTGATCACCGCTCAGCAAAAGGCCACGCAAGAGTCGATGGTGGGGCGCGAGGTTTCGGTGCTTTATGAAAAGCCGGGCCGGATGCCGGGGCAGATGGTGGGCAAGTCCGATCACCTGCATGCCGTGCATGTCAATGACCCGACCGGACAGGTGGGCGAGCTGGTTCGGGTCAGAATCTTAGCTTCGACCTCCAACTCTTTGGCGGGTGCGCGGATTTAGGCCCCAGTGGCGGCTGGCGCATTGGCGCGGGGGCGGAAACAATTCCCCCGACCTTCGCCGGATCGATGCGTCAGACGCAACAGGTTGCGTTGGCTGCCACAGTTTTGCCATAGATTTTGCTTTACTTCCGAAGGCTCTAGCGGCAAATCTCGTAAGATACATCTTGTTGAACAGATGATTTAAGGGGGAGCTGCCGCAGTGGAACGTTTTTCCAGAGCAGTGCGTATGATGGTCGGGGGCGCGGCGCTGTCGCTGGGTCTTTTGGGGGCAAGCGGGGCAGCGGCCCAAGGCAAGCCCGAGATTGCTGGCAAGATCGAATGGGGCATCTGGATCGATGATGACGGTTGTCAGCATTGGTGGGCGGATGGCGGTGCGGAAGGCTATATGCTGGACCGCGTGCATCCCAAGACCGGCAAGCCGGTTTGCGTCAAGAAAGAAACCTGTCTGGTGGAAAACACCGACACGCTGTTTACGACAGACAGCCACAAGCTGACCGCACATGGCCGCAAATATCTGACCGATTTCTTCAAGAACTCGGGCGCGTTCGGCTATGCCGTTTATGGTCACACCGATGCCCGCGCCTCGGATGAATACAACATGCGCCTGTCCGAACGGCGCGCCAAGTCGGTGGCGGATGTTGCCCGCTCGGTCGGGGCCGTGGTGGAGCGTGAAATCGGCTATGGCGAGCGTCAGCCGATCGCAACCAACAGCAGCGCTGCTGGCATGCAGAAAAACCGTCGCGTCGAAGTCGTTTGCTACAGGTGGTAATGAACATGGCAAAGTTTTCCCTTATTGCGGCGTGCCTTGCTGCGGCATCCCTGCTGTCGGCCTGCGTGGATGGATTGCAGCCCTATTCGCAAAGCCCCGACACGGTGATCGCCGTGGCGCGGGACTCGGGGCGTGACAAGATCGGGCTGCAGGATGGCGACGCGGCCATTGCCTATGATCCGGACGGATGCCAGGGCTGGTTGATGGATGACGGCGTCGAAGGCTATTCGGGGCGGCGCTTTGATCCGGTTTCGGGCCTGCCGGTCTGCAACGACCAATATCCGCCCGGCACGGTGGTGAAGAATTATCAGACCCAATCACCGGGCCTGAATGATTACGTGCCGCGCGCGGGCAACTAGCACGCCGGATCGTTTTGCAGTGAACATTGCGGACGGGCCAAGGGATTTCCTTGGCCCGTTTTCATTTGCCGCTGAAATTCAGGGCAGCATAGCACTTGTCATACGCTTGTCATGCCACCACATCAGGTTGTGCTTGCCAGACGTTTTGGATCGGATCAAACTGAAGGTATGACGTCACCTGAACCGCAAGGAGACTGCTTTTGGGCATCAGCGCGCTGACCCCCCCGACCCGTGAGGATATGGTGGAAACCGTTCTCGAATTTCCGGATAATCGCCTTCTGATCGATCTTTGCGGCGAGTTTGACCGCAATCTCGCGCAGATCGAGCATCAGATGGGCGTGCATGTGCTGCGCCGTGGCAACCGGCTGTCGGTGATCGGGGACAAGGGCGCACGCGAGCAGGCGGCAGCGGTGCTGCGCGCGCTTTACGCGCGGTTGGAATCGGGCCGCGGCGTGGTTGCGGGCGATATTGACGGCGCGATGCGCTTGGGTGTTGCCATGCCCGATGTGATGCGAAGCGGCGGTGCCGAACAGATTGAGATGTTCACAGGCGGACGGGTTGAACTCCGCACCCGCAAAAAGCCGATCGAGCCGCGCACCGAGGCGCAAAAGGCCTATGTCGCCAATCTGTTCGCCAATGAACTGGGCTTTGGCATCGGCCCTGCCGGCACCGGCAAAACCTATCTGGCGGTGGCGGTGGGCGTGACGATGTTCATCTCGGGCGCGGTCGAGCGGATCGTGCTGTCCCGCCCTGCGGTCGAGGCAGGCGAGCGTTTGGGCTTCCTGCCCGGTGACATGAAGGAAAAGATCGACCCCTATATGCAGCCGCTTTACGACGCGCTGAACGATTTCCTGCCCGCAAAGCAGGTGCAAAAGCTGATGGAAGAAAAGCGGATCGAAATTGCGCCGCTGGCCTTCATGCGCGGGCGCACCCTGTCGAATGCGTTTGTGGTGCTGGACGAGGCGCAGAATGCCACCACCATGCAGATGAAGATGTTTCTGACCCGTCTGGGCGAGGGATCGCGCATGGTGATCACTGGCGACCGCACGCAGGTCGATCTGCCACGCGGCACGGCCAGCGGTCTGGCCGATGCCGAGCGGATTCTGGCAGGGGTGAAGGGGGTCTCCTTCAACTATTTCACCTCGAAAGATGTCGTGCGGCATCCCTTGGTGGCGCGGGTGATCGAAGCCTACGAACGGGACGAAGCGCAATCGGGGTGATCCCGCGGCGCGCGTGCCGCGCAAGACCCCTGAGCGCTTGCGCGCGTGAGGGGGGCATTCTGCCCCCCGACCGCTTTGGCAGGCCAAAGCGGCCCCCCCTGAGGATATTTGTGCAAAGGGGATCGGGGGTTGAGGGGCGGCTTTGATCGGGCTATGGGGCGGCATGGAACCTTTGGTTGATATCGTTCTTGAGGACGCGCGCTGGGAGGCCTTCGGGCTGGAGGCTTTGGCCGAGCGGGCAGCGCTTGCTGCTTTGGAAGAACTGGGGTTCGGGGCCGAGGGCTTCAGCTTTTGCGTGATGGGCTGTGATGACGCGCGCATTCTGGAGCTTAACGGCGATTTCAGGGGTAAGGCCAAGCCGACGAATGTGTTGAGCTGGCCTTCGGAAGAACGCGGGGCGGAGGTGGCGGGGGATGTGCCGGATGCGCCCGAGCCGGGCGAGGCAGATGATCCCGAAAGCCTTGGTGACATTGCGATTTCCTATGACACCTGTGCTGCCGAAGCTGTGGCAGCGGGGAAGCCGTTGGAAGATCATGTCACGCATCTGGTGGTGCATGGGCTGCTGCATTTGCTGGGCTATGACCATGTGCGCGATGCGGATGGCGATCTGATGGAAGCAACCGAGGTGCGGATACTTGCGCGGCTTGGGCTTTCTGACCCATATTCGGACTGAAGCGGGTTTCGTTCGGAAACCAGAACTCTGTAAGCCCGTAGAGCGGGTGATTTTGGACAAAGGACCAATGGGCAGTAGTCATGACGGGCCAACGCCTGCGCCACGCGCGCAGGACGGGACCAGCGAAGCGGAGGCGGAAGCCGCGCCGCGCGGATTTTTCGGGCGTTTGTTAAGCGCCTTCAATTCTCAGGATAGTTCCGGTGATGCCGGAGATGGCAAGGCCGGAGCGCCGTCGGGCGGGCAATCCTTGCCCGGTCTGGGCAATCTGCGGCGGCTGCGGGTGGATGATGTCGCCATTCCCAAGGTCGAGATTGCGGCGGTGCCGCTGGATATCGGCAAGGATGATCTGGTCGAGGCGTTTCGCCAGCACGGGTTTAGCCGCCTGCCGGTCTATAAAGGCACGCTGGATCATCCGCAGGGTCTGGTGCTGCTGAAGGATCTGGCCTTGCAGCATGGCTTTGGCGCGGCAGGGCGGTTTTCGTTGAAAAAGCTGCTGCGGCCGGTGCTGTTTGCGCCGCCGTCGATGCCTGCGGCGACGCTGTTGCAGAAGATGCAGCGCGACCGTGTGCATATGGCTTTGGTGATCGACGAATATGGCGGTGTGGACGGGCTTGTGACCATCGAGGACCTGATCGAGACCGTGATTGGCGAGATCGAGGACGAGCATGACGAGGTGGAAGGCCCGCTGTGGACCGAAGAAAAGCCCGGCGTGTTTGTGGCGCAATCCACCGCGCCGCTGGACGAGTTCGAGGCGGCGATCGGCATGACCCTGCGCACGGGCGATGATGACAGCGACATCGACACCGTGGGCGGGCTGGTGTTCCTGCGCACAGGCCGCGTGCCCGCGCGGGGCGAGATCGTGCCGCATGAAAGCGGGGTCGAGTTCGAGGTGATCGACGCGGATGCCCGCAGAATCAAGCGCTTGCGGGTGCGCTTGCCGGGTGCGGGCACGGCCCATATCGCGGCTGCAGACGCATCGTGAGGCTGTGGCCAAGGGCGTTATGGTTACGGGCGCTGGCTGCGGCGGGGTTTGGCGCGCTGGCGGCTTTGGGGCAGGCACCTTGGGGGCTGTGGGCGCTGGCCCTGCCCGCCTTTGCCGTGGTGATCGGGCTGGTGGGGCGGCAGACGCCGTGGCGGGCGGCGCTGGTGGCGCTGTTCGCGGGGGCGGGGTATTTCGGGCTGGCGTTAAGCTGGCTGGTGCAGCCCTTCCTGATCGACGCGGCGTCAGATGGCTGGATGGCCCCGTTTGCGCTGCTGTTTATGGCCTTTGGCCTTGCGCTGTTCTGGGCGGCGGCGGGCTATGCCACGCGGGTTTTGCGCGGCGCGACCGGCTTTGCGGTGGCGCTGTGCGCGGCGGAACTGGCGCGGAGCTATGTGCTTACCGGATTTCCCTGGGCGCTTATCGGGCATATCTGGATTGATACGCCCGTGGCGCAGGCGGCGGCGCTGCTGGGGCCGGTGGGGCTGACGCTGATCACGCTGCTGGCGGCGGCGGGGCTGGCACGTCTGCGCGCGGTGCCTGCGGCGGCGGCGCTGGCAGGGGTTGCGGCGGCTTGGGGCTACGGGCTTTGGGCGCTGTCGCAGCCTTTGCCTGCGGCGAAGGGCATCACGCTGCGGCTGGTGCAGCCCGCGGCGGAACAGCGCACCAAATGGGACCCTGAACTGGCGCAGCAATTTCTGGACCGGCTTTTGGCCTTCACGGCTGTGAAACCCGCGCCCGATCTGGTGATCTGGCCCGAAACCGCCCTGCCCTATCTGCTGGAGCGCCATCCCGAATTGGCGGACATGATCGCCACGGCGGGCAATGGCGCGCCGGTGGCGCTGGGGATGCAGCGGGTTCTGGGCGTGCAGGGCTGGAACAACCTGTCGGTGATTGCGGCAGATGGGCAGATCGTGGCCAGCTATGACAAGCACCATCTGGTGCCGTTTGGCGAATATATCCCCTTTGGCGAGGCGCTGTTTGACTGGCTGGATATTTCCGCCTTCGCGCCCTCGGCAGGCAATGGCTATAGCGCGGGGATCGGGCCGCAACTGCTGGATCTGGGGCCAAAGCTGGGCCATGTCTTGCCGCTGATCTGCTATGAGGCGGTGTTTCCGCAGGATTTGCGCGGCACAGAGCGGCCCGACTGGCTGTTGCAGATCACCAATGACGCGTGGTTCGGCACGCAATCGGGACCATTCCAGCATGCGGCCCAAGCGCGGCTGCGTGCGATTGAAACCGGACTGCCTTTGGTGCGAGTGGCCAATACCGGTGTGACGGCGGTCTATGATGCACGCGGGCGGATCACGGCGGCGCTTGATTTCGGGATAGCGGCCTATCTGGATACTGCCCTGCCGGGGGCGCTGCCGCCCACGCCCTATGCGCGCTGGGGCGAGGGGCCGGTTCTGGTGTTGCTATGCGGCGCGGCACTTGCGCTGATGCGGCGCAGAAATGCCAACAGTGCTTGACGCCCCCTCGCCACCTGCCTAGGCAGGCGCATTCCCCTGCCACAACGGCTTCCTGGCGTGGCAGGGTTAACCCAACGGAGCACGTCCCCATGAGCCGCAAGAACTATGTATTTACCTCGGAATCCGTGTCCGAGGGGCATCCCGACAAGCTGTGTGACCGCGTGTCCGATGCCATCCTTGACGCCTTCCTGACCGTCGAGCCGAACGCCCGTGTCGCCTGCGAAACCTTTGCCACCACCAACCGCGTTGTGGTTGGTGGCGAAGTCGGCCTGTCCACGCCCGAGGCGGTGAACGACATGATGGAGCGGGTCGATGGCATCGTGCGCGACTGCGTGCGCGACATCGGCTACGAGCAGGACGAATTTCACTGGAACACCTTGCAGGTGCAGAACTATCTGCACAAGCAATCGGCCCATATCGCCCAAGGCGTTGACCGCGACGGCGCGGGCGATCAGGGCATTATGTTCGGCTATGCCTGCCGCGAGACGCCGGAACTAATGCCTGCCCCGATCCAGTATGCCCATGCGATCCTGCGCCGTCTTGCCGAGGCACGCAAATCGGGTGCCGAACCCACGCTGCGCCCCGATGCCAAATCGCAACTGACACTGCGCTATGAGGATGGCAAGCCGGTCGAGGTGACATCCATCGTGCTGTCGCACCAGCATGCGCTGGAAAGCCAAGGCTCGGATGCGATTCGCGCGATTGTGGAGCCCTATATCCGCGAAGTGCTGCCCTCGGGGTGGATCACCGAAAAGACCGAATGGTGGGTGAACCCGACGGGGACCTTCGTGATCGGCGGGCCGGATGGCGATGCGGGCCTGACGGGCCGCAAGATCATCGTGGACACCTACGGCGGCGCGGCCCCGCATGGCGGCGGCGCGTTCTCGGGCAAAGACCCGACCAAGGTTGACCGCTCGGCTGCCTATGCCGCCCGCTATCTGGCCAAGAACGTGGTGGCCGCTGGTCTGGCCGAGCGTTGCACGCTGCAGGTGTCCTATGCCATTGGCGTGGCCAAGCCGCTGTCGATCTATGTCGATACGCATGGCACGGGGCAAGTCGAGGCCGCACAGATCGAACGCGCCGTGGCGCAGGTGATGGATCTGACCCCGCGCGGCATCCGCGAGGCGCTGCAATTGACGCGGCCGATCTATGCCCGCACCAGCGCCTACGGCCACTTTGGCCGCGCGCCCGAGGCCGATGGCGGCTTCTCGTGGGAAAAGACCGATCTGGTCGAGGCGCTGAAGAAAGCGGTATGATCCGAACGCAGGGGCGGCCGAAGGTGGCATCGAGCCACCTCCAGCCGCTGCTGACGCGTCACAACGATGAACGGCGGTGCACTGCGCCGCCGTTTTTTGACAGGAGAGCGCCATGACCAAAACCGATGTCTCCGGCCTGACCCAGCTTGGCCAGTCCACCACCCTGCCGGACGGGCCGGAAAATGCGGTGCTGGAACGGGTTCCGGCGGGCCATGCCGGCACGCTTTATGTGGTGCGCTTTACGGCGCCCGAGTTCACCTCGCTTTGCCCGATGACGGGGCAGCCGGATTTCGCCCATATCGTGATCGATTATGTGCCGCAGGATTGGCTGGTGGAAAGCAAATCGCTGAAGCTTTACCTGCATTCCTTCCGCAACCACGGTGCCTTCCACGAGGATTGCACGCTCGATATCGGCAAGAAACTGGTGGCGCTGCTCGATCCGGTCTGGCTGCGGATCGGAGCCTATTGGTTCCCGCGCGGCGGCATCCCGATAGATGTGTTCTGGCAGACCGGGGCCGCACCCGAAGGCGTGTGGATTCCCGATCAGGGCGTTGCCCCCTATCGGGGCCGGGGTTGACGCTCGGGGCTTTGCGGGGCATCAGGCGGGCTCCAACTGCGGGGCCAAGCCATGTATGATCCAGTCGAACGGCGCAATTTCTACGGGCGGGTGCATGGCAAAACCCTGCGCCAAAGCCAGAAAACCTATCTGGAAGAAGATCTGGAGACCTTGAGCCTGCCGGGTGTGACGCGCGAGGATAACCCCGACCGCACCCCCATCGACCTGTCGCGCTTTGACGGCAAACCACTCTGGCTGGAAATCGGTTTCGGCGGTGGTGAACATCTGGTGCATATGGCCGCCACCTACCCCGAGATCGGCATAATCGGCTGCGAGCCCTTCGTGAACGGCATCGCGATGCTGCTAGGCAAGATCCGCGCAGCGAATGTCACCAACCTTGCAATCCACCCCGGCGATGTGCGCGACCTGTTCGATGTGCTGCCCACCGCCGCGATCGCCAAGGCTTTCCTGAACTACCCCGACCCCTGGCCCAAAGCCCGCCACCACCGCCGCCGCTTTGTCACACAAGGCTACCTGACCGCCCTCGCCCGCACCCTGCAACCGGGTGCCGAGTTCCGCGTGGCAACCGACATTCCCGATTACGTCCGCCAAACTCTGGAAGAAGTCCCCCAAGCAGGCTTCGAACTGATCAACCAAGGCGATCAGCCGTGGTCCGACTGGCTTTCCACCCGCTACGAACAAAAAGCCCTGCGCGAAGACCGCCCGCCGCATTACCTGACCTTCAAGCGCAACACCTGACCCGACGCCAGAAGCCTCCGGCGGGAGTATTTGGGCCAAGATGAAACGCCGGTTCCATCCTCTTTGCACAAATATCCCCGCCGGAGGCTCCGGCAGCGCCACCATCCCGCCGCATCAGACCTGCCCCGCGACAGCGGCGGGCGCGGGGGCCTCGATGGCCCCTGCGGCCGCGCCACCGTTACGGTCAAACCGATTTCCCCCCGTAGACCCCCGCGCCTGCTTGCGCTATCAGGCGTGCGAACACCGCGCAGGAGATCCGCATGTCTGGCCATGGCACCGCTCAACCGATGACCGCCCACAAATCCGGGCCGCTGAAGGGGACCGCTTCGGTGCCGGGGGACAAGTCGATCTCGCATCGCGCGATCATCTTTGGCGCGATGGCGGTGGGCGAGACCAGGATCACCGGCCTGCTGGAAGGGCAAGATGTGCTGGATACCGCCAAGGCGATGCGGGCCTTTGGCGCGACGGTGACACAGCATGGCGCGGGTGCGTGGTCCGTGCATGGCGTGGGTGTCGGCGGGTTTCAGGAGCCTGCCGATGTGATCGATTGCGGCAATTCCGGCACCGGTGTGCGGTTGATCATGGGCACGATGGCCACCACGCCGATGACTGCGACCTTCACCGGAGATGCCAGCCTTCGCAAGCGCCCGATGGGGCGGGTGACCGATCCGCTGTCACTGTTCGGCACTCAGGCCTATGGCCGCAAGGGCGGGCGCTTGCCGATGACGGTGGTCGGCGCGGCGAACCCCGTGCCGGTGCGTTACGCCCTGCCGGTGGCTTCGGCGCAGGTGAAATCCGCCGTTCTGCTGGCGGGATTGAACGCCCCCGGCCAAACCGTTGTGATCGAAAAAGAACCCACCCGTGACCATTCCGAGCGGATGTTGCTGGGCTTCGGCGCGCAGTTGACGGTGGAGAAAACCTCCGAAGGCAATGTCATCACCCTGACCGGCCAGCCAGAATTGCGCCCGCAAACTGTGGCGGTGCCGCGCGATCCTTCCAGTGCTGCCTTTCCGGTCTGTGCGGCGCTGATCGTGGAAGGCTCGGATATTTTCGTCCCCGGCGTCAGCCAGAACCTGACCCGCAACGGGCTTTACCTGACCTTGGTGGAAATGGGGGCCGAGATCGAGTTCCAGAACCCGCGCACCGAAGGCGGCGAGCCTGTGGCCGATCTGCGCGTCCGCTTTTCCGACAACATGAAGGGCATCGAGGTGCCGCCCGAACGTGCGCCGTCGATGATTGACGAATATCCGATCCTGTCCGTGGTCGCCGCCTGCGCCACAGGCAAGACGGTGATGCGCGGCGTCAAGGAATTGCGTGTCAAGGAATCCGACCGCATCGACGCGATGGCGCGCGGGCTGGAGGCTTGCGGCGTCAAGATCGAGGAAGATGAGGATACGCTGATCGTTCACGGTCTGGGCGCGGGCAATGTGCCGGGCGGGGCCACCTGCCAGACCCATATCGACCACCGCATCGCCATGTCCTTCCTTGTGCTGGGTATGGCGTCGAAAAAGCCGGTGTCGGTGGATGACGCCTCACCCATCGTCACGTCTTTCCCGATTTTCGAAGGATTGATGACGGGGCTTGGTGCCACGCTGACCCACGGCTAAGCTGCCAAAATCGCCGCAATCGCAACGAAAGGGCCGATCATGGCTACCTATTACGCCGCAGTAGAAGCCTTTGATCCCGCAGGGCAGGATTTGCTGCCCGAAGATGCCGAATATGGCGGCGAGGCGCGGTTTTTTGTCGTGCAGGCGGAAGATCTGGCGCAAACGCTGGTCGTGCTGGCCGATACGATTGCGGCCAACGGGCTACAACTGACCCGCGTGATCCACGCTGCCGACACCGACCGTTTCGAGGAAGACCTGCTGCCCTATGACATCGATCTGGCGGGGATGATCGTTGCGGCATCCGAGTCGGGCGAGGTTTGCGTGTCAGAGGCGCAAATCTTCGAGCCTGCCGAAGAACCCGCCGCCTCGGGCGTCTATGCCTGCTGCATCGACGCCTTTGATCCCGAATGGGCGGATGAGGACGAGGGCCGCTATGCGGGGCATTACCAGCTGGTGGTGATCCGCGCCGATAGCGCCACCGAAGCCTTGGTCGAACTGGTCGGCGCGCTGGAGGCGGACGAGGTGCATCTGCTGCTGCTGGAAGGTCTGACGGATGCCGCCAGCTTTCCGTTCGATGCCTATGACTTTGCCTTTGAAGACGAAAATCCGGTGGCCGAGGTGCTGGAGACAGGCGGCGTGATCCTGTCGAATGCCTATGCCTACGGACTGGACGACGCCGAAGCCTAGGCCCTGCAGACCACGGATGCACTGTGGCGGCATCCCTTTGGCCCCGGTTGCGGTGATCCGGCGGGAAACGCCGCGTCTGCCGGTTTGATCAGGGCGGGGCAGGCAGCGGTCTTTGCTGTTCGGGCGAACCGCCTCTGGCAACGGCAAGCGGCGCTGGCCGTTGCAGCGGCGGATCAGGGGAAGGGCCGCTCTCCGATCCGCTGGGCGACCATGATCAGATAGCCGTCAGGGTCCTGCACCAGAAATTCACGTTGCCCGCCAAGACGATCCCCCCAATCGCGCCACTTTTCCCGCAAGGCGACGTAGAAAGGGAGGTCTGCCGCCTGCACCGCCTGCGCGATGCGGTTCACATCCGAGACATAGACCTGTATCACCGCACCTCGGCTAAAGGGTGGCTCCATCGCGCCGGTCTCCCAATCGCCGTCCCGCTCATAGATCATGATCTGCGCGCCATCGGGGTGGATCAGGCAGGCCAGTTTCTGCGCGGGGCGGGTGAAGGCCACGGCAAAGCCCATCGGCCCCGTCCAGAAGGCAAAGCTGCGTGCATAGTCTTGCACCATCATCTCGGCCATCAGGTTGGCCCAGCGGGCGGGAGGGGAGCCGGTGACCATGGTCTGCCTCGTGTTTGACTATGCCGGCAGGCTAGGCGAGAAAAGGCGGCGCGGATAGGGGGGCTCGCCCCCCTCGCCCGTTCCGGGCTCACCCCCGAGAATATTTGTGCGAAGAGGATGGGGAATGATCTTTACCGTGGCCATCGACGGACCTGCGGCAGCGGGCAAGGGCACGATCAGCCGCGCGGTGGCGGCACGGTTCGGCTTTGCGCATCTGGATACGGGGCTGCTCTATCGCGCGGTGGGGGCCAAGGGCGGCGATCCGGTGGTGGCGGCGCTGTCGCTGTGTGCCGAGGATCTGGCGCGGGAGGATTTGCGCAGTCTGGCGGCGGGACAGGCGGCCAGCCGCGTGGCGGTGATCCCGCAGGTTCGGGCGGCCTTGGTCGATTTCCAGCGCCGCTTTGCGCGGGCCGAGGGCGGGGCGGTATTGGACGGGCGGGATATTGGCACGGTGATCTGCCCCGAGGCCGAGGTAAAGCTTTACGTCACCGCCAGCGCCGAAGTGCGCGCGCATCGTCGCTGGCTTGAGGTCGGCGGCGATGCCGCACAGGTGCTGGCCGAAGTGATCGAGCGTGACGCGCGAGATATGGGGCGGGTCGAGGCGCCGCTGAAACCTGCGGCGGATGCGGTGGTGATTGATACCTCGGTTCTGTCCATCGACGCGGCGATTGCGGCGGCGGTTGCGGTGATCGAACGGGCGCGGGCATGACTGCGCGCGTGGTGCTGCATCTGCCCGAGCAGTATCACGACACATTCCGCGCCAAGAAACATCTGGCGCTTTATCCGCGGATCGAGACGGCGGTGCTGGCGCGGGGCGGCGTGGTGGCGGTTGAGGGCCGCCCGCCTGCGCTGTTCTCCGGCAAAATTCTGCCTGCCGATGGCGATCTGCATATCGTGGAAAACGGGCGGGCGATTGGCGCGGGCTGGCTGAACGCGACGCTGGCCTATCTTGAGGGTTACTGGCATCTGGACCCGGCAGGCGTGCTGGCGGAAAGCTCGAACCGCGACAAGGTGTTCGATCCGGCGCAGGTCGATGGCGCGGTCGCGCAGAAGTATTTTGACTCACTGCAACAGCGCTTTGCGACAGCGCGGCGGTCACGCTACGGACAGGCGCGCGAAGTGGCAGAGGTGCCTGAAGGCTGCATCGCAGTCTTTCTGCAAGGCCCTGCCCCGCAGCGCCGCAAGCACGCCTATGCCAGCTATACAGCGATGCTGCGGGTGGTGGCCATGGGCGCGGATGGCCGCCCCGTGGTGGTCAAGGCGCATCCGCTAAAGCCCGAGATGGGGGCGGCGCAGATTGCCGAAGTGCGGGCGATGGGGTTCGATCTGATCGAAACGGGGGCAAATGTGCATGACATTCTGGCGCGGGCGGCGGTGACGGTTTCGGTCAACTCGGCGGCGGCATTGGAGGGGTTCCTGCATGCCACCCCCGCAATCCTGTTCGGTCAAGCCGATTTCCAGCAGTTTTGCGAAACCGTGCTGCATCCCGATGATTTTCCGGCCGCACTTGCAGCCGCCCTGACCACACCGCGCGACTATGCCCGCGCGCTCTGTTGGTATTTCGGCCAGCACTGCCTGCATCTGGATGCGCCCGACTTTGACGCGCAGCTTTGGTCGCGCTTTGCCGCCATGGGATTTGACGCAGACAGGCTGGGGCTGCGCCAGTAAGCATTGGCCTAGCAAATAAAGCCTGCAAACCGCCCTGCCCTGCCAACTCCACCTTGCAAAACAGGTCGCATAGGACTAAGGACGCGCTCGGAACGGGTCGGGCGCAGCCACGGCCCTGTCTTTCATTCGAGCAAGACCGGCGGAGCCAACCGCATGGCCAGTGACATAGATGAAAAGGAAACTGAACTACATGTGCGCTAAAAACACGATGGAAGACTTCGAAGCCCTGTTGAAGGAAAGCTTCGAAATTGACACCCCCGAAGAGGGAACGGTTGTCAAAGGCAAGGTCATTGCAATCGAGGCTGGCCAAGCCATCATCGACGTCGGCTACAAGATGGAAGGCCGCATCGATCTGAAAGAATTCGCAAATCCCGGCGAAGCCCCGAATATCAACGTCGGCGACACTGTTGAAGTGTATCTGGACCGCGTTGAGAACTCGCGCGGCGAAGCCCAGATCTCGCGCGAGAAAGCTCGCCGCGAAGAAGCCTGGGACCGTCTGGAAAAAGCCTACGCCTCCGAAACCCGCGTCGATGGCGCGATCTTCGGTCGTGTCAAAGGCGGCTTCACGGTTGATCTGGGTGGCGCTGTTGCGTTCCTTCCGGGTTCGCAGGTTGACGTCCGTCCGGTGCGTGATGCTGGCCCGCTGATGGGTATGAAGCAGCCGTTCCAGATCCTGAAGATGGATCGTCGTCGCGGCAACATCGTTGTCTCGCGTCGTGCGATCCTTGAAGAATCGCGTGCGGAACAGCGCGCCGAAGTTATCGGCAACCTGACCGAAGGCCAGACCGTTGACGGCGTGGTCAAGAACATCACCGAATACGGTGCGTTTGTGGATCTCGGCGGCGTTGACGGCCTGCTGCACGTCACCGACATGGCTTGGCGTCGCGTCAACCACCCGTCGGAAATCCTTGCCATCGGTGAGACTGTCAAAGTTCAGGTTATCAAGATCAACAAAGACACCCACCGCATCAGCCTCGGCATGAAGCAGTTGCAGTCGGACCCGTGGGATGCTGTTGAAAAGCAGTATGCCATCGGCACCGTGCATAAGGGCCGTGTCACCAACATCACCGATTACGGCGCCTTCGTGGAGCTGGAAGCCGGTGTCGAAGGTCTGGTTCACGTTTCGGAAATGTCCTGGACCAAGAAGAACGTCCACCCCGGCAAGATCGTTTCGACCTCGCAGGAAGTGGAAGTCATGGTTCTGGAAATCGACAGCGCCAAGCGTCGCGTTTCCTTGGGCCTCAAGCAGACCCAGCGCAACCCGTGGGAAGTCTTTGCCGAAACCCATCCGGTTGGCTCGACCATCGAAGGCGAAGTCAAGAACATCACCGAATTCGGTCTGTTCGTCGGCCTCGACAACGACATCGACGGCATGGTTCACCTGTCCGACCTGTCTTGGGATCAGCGCGGCGAAGACGCCATTGCGAACTATCGCAAGGGCGACACCGTCAAAGCGGCTGTTACCGAAGTTGACGTCGAGAAAGAGCGTATCTCGCTGTCGATCAAAGCCCTTGGCGATGACACCTTCACCGACGCCGTTGATGGCGTGAAGCGTGGCGGCATCATCACCGTGGAAGTGACCGCCATCGAAGAAGGCGGCGTGGAAGTGGAATACAACGGCGCCAAGTCGTTCATCCGCCGTTCGGACCTGTCGCGCGACCGCGCCGACCAGCGTCCCGAGCGTTTCCAGGTTGGTGACAAGGTTGACGTTCGCGTCACCAACATCGACCCGAAAACCCGCCGTCTGGGCCTGTCGATCAAGGCCCGCGAGATTGCGGAAGAGAAAGAAGCTGTCGAACAGTATGGCTCGTCCGATTCGGGCGCCAGCTTGGGCGACATCCTCGGCGCTGCTCTGAAGGGCGACCGGAACTGATCTCACCGCAAGCGGTGACGCTTTGGGCCTCGCAGCACTGCGAGGCCCTTTGCTTTGGGGGGGTTAGCCTGCATTTTCGTTTGTGTGACGCGATAATATTTGCCTATAGTCCATTGCAAGACAGACACGGTGGCGACCAAACGGGCCGAGACAGGACCGGGGCCGACCACGAGGGGGGATATAGCGGATGATCCGTTCGGAACTGATCCAGAAAATCGCGGACGAAAATCCGCACCTGACACAACGCCATGTCGAGCGGATCGTGAACACGGTCTTTGAAGAAATCATCGATGCGCTGGCCAAGGGCGACCGGGTGGAACTGCGCGGCTTCGGGGCCTTCTCGGTCAAGGCGCGCGATGCCCGCGTCGGCCGCAACCCCCGCACCGGCGAGGCTGTGAAGGTCGAAGACAAGAAGGTGCCGTTCTTCAAAACCGGCAAACTTCTGCGCGACCGCCTGAACGCCAAGTAATCCCGCGCTTGCACAGTCGGGTCGATGCCCCGATATAAGGGCAGGAACAGGCCAAGGGGCAAGCAATGATACGATATCTGCGACTGGTCTTGCTGGCAGTGCTGGCGCTGGGATTGCTGACTGTAGCCATGGCCAACCGCGCCACGGTCACGGTCAAGGCGCTACCCGATGATATAGCGGCACTTGTTGGCTATGGCGGCAGCATCGACCTGCCCCTGTTCGTGGTAATCTTTGGCGGCATCATTGCCGGTCTGCTGATCGGTTTTGTCTGGGAATGGCTGCGCGAACACCGCCACCGCGCCGTGGCAAGCACCAAAACCCGCGAGGTCACTCGGCTGGAACGAGAACTGGCTACGATGCGCGATGCCACCTCCCTGCCGCAAGACGATGTGCTGGCTCTCTTGGACAAACCGAAAGCCCGCTGACATGCCTGATATCCGCATCAAGATCTGCGGCCTGCGGAGTGTGGCCGATGTCGAGGCCGTGGCAGCTGCGGGGGCTGCCTATGCAGGCTTCGTGTTTTTCGCCAAAAGCCCACGCCACCTGACCATCGCGCAAGCCCGCGAACTGGCCCTCGCTGCTCCGCTTGGCCTTGCCAAAGTGGCGCTTGTCGTCAATGCCGATGATGCGACGCTGGACGCGATCACCGAGGCGATGCCCTTGGATATGCTGCAACTTCACGGACATGAGACGCCCGACCGCGTCGCTGAAATCCGCACCCGCTATGGCCTGCCGGTGATGAAAGCGGTGGGTGTGGCAGATGAAAGCGATCTTGCCGCAGTGTTCGATTACTCGCTGGTGGCCGATCAGATCCTGATCGACGCCAAACCCCCGAAGGACGCAGTGCTTCCCGGCGGCAACGGACTGTCCTTCGACTGGCGCCTTGTCGCGCAACGCCGCTGGCTGCGCCCGTGGATGCTGGCGGGCGGACTGACCCCCGAGAATGTGTCCGAGGCAATCCGCCTGACCAACGCCCGGCAAGTGGATGTATCCTCGGGCGTTGAATCCGCGGCAGGCATCAAAGACCATGCCCGTATCATGGCTTTCGTCAAAGCCGCCACCACGGACGGCCCCCCGATCCTGCGCTGAGCCAAGGTGCGTGGCAAGCACGCACCCTACCCCGATCCGGCAAGGTTTCGTTTACATCCCCTTTGCATAAATATCCCCGCCGGAGGCACCTGTGGCTAGTGGAAGGAGCCTCCGGCGCGAATATTCAGGACCATAGGAAATCCCGGGTGTAGGGTGCGTGCTTGCCACGCACCGATGCCTAGAAGGCTTTGAAGGTCATTGTGGTCAGGGTGCGGACGATGTCGGGGATGTCGAACAGGCGTTCAGACAGGTAGTGGCCGACGTCTTCTTCATCGGGGATATAGACCTTGGCGATCAGGTCATATTCGCCGGAGGTCGAATAGAGCTCGCTGACCACCTCACGATCATAGATGGCGGTGGCAACGGCGTAGGTTTTGCCGGGTGTGCAGCGGAATTGGACGAAGACGCATTTCATCGGTCGGCTCCTGTGGCGGCCCGCATTGCGGCAGCGGTCGGGGGTTTCACACCCCCGAACCCCCGTGGAGTATTTGGGCCAAGGTGAAAAGGTTGGAGGCAGAGTAACGGGGGATGGCGGGCAGGAAAAGCCTTACTCGTCATCGCCTGCGCGCAGGGTAAGGGGCGCTGCAGGCAATTTCAGGTCAGCCACGGTCAGCGGTGACAGCGGACGGGCAAGGCGGTTGCGGACCACCCACATCAGGCGCCGTTCGGCGCGGGTGATGGCCACATAGGCAAGGCGTTTCCACAGCGGCACCCCTGCCTCGGTACGTCCTGCCGCTGCTGCCGCGTAAAGGTCCGGGGCAAAGACCTGCACGGTTTCCCATTGCGAGCCTTGCGCCTTGTGGATCGTCACCGCCGCGCCGTGCAGGAAAGCGGCCCCCATGGTGGCGGCATGGGGGATGAAGGGTTCTTCCTCGTCCGGCTTTTCGATCTTGATGATCGAGGCGGCAGAAAGCTGCGGGTCTTCGGCACCCATGACATGCAGTTTGGCAAAGCCGGTGCGGTTTCCGGGGCCAAGATAGATCACCTGCGCACCCTTGATCAGCCCGCGGGCCTCAAGATCGATCCGTTTCTTGCGGTGTTTCAGCGGCAGCTCGATCCCGTCGCAGATCAGCGTCTCGCCCGGCAGAAGATCGGTATCCGGTGCGCCATGAGCGGCACGGAAGGCGGTGATCAGGCGGATGCGGGTGGCGTTGCGCCAGACCAGCACGGGGCTGCGCGCCATCAGGTCGCTGTCCACCCGTTCGGCCCAGACCACACGGTCATCTTTCTGTGCGGCCGCGTGGACCATGCGTTCGAATTCCTCGAACCCCAGCGCGGGATCGCCCAGCGCATGGGCGAGATCAAGGATCGGGTTATCCTGCGTCTGGCGGTGGATACGGTGCAGCACCAGTTTGCGGGTGTCACCCAGACGGTCGAAGACCATCTCGCCCGACAGGCCGACGGGGGCCAACTGCGCCGGATCGCCGAACATCACCAGCGTCGGAAAAATCTCGCGCAGGTCATCAAGTTGGCGCTCGTCCAGCATCGAGGATTCGTCGATAAAGCCCACATCCAGCGGCTCTTCGCGGCGCTTCCAGCCCTTGATGAAATCGCTGCCACGCAGGCCCGCCGCCGCCAGCGCACCGGGAATCGAGGCGACAGTCTGGTAAAACGCCCAAGCCCGATCCAGTGCCAGATCGGTCAGCCCTTCGACGGCAGGGCGCGTTCCCTGCCCTGTCAGCCATTCGGCGATGCGTTCGTATTGCGGGTCGTAAACCGGCGTATACAGGATGCGGTGGATCGTGGTGGCCGGCACGCCGCGCAGGCGCAGCACCGAGGCCGCCTTGTTGGTCGGCGCAAGAATCGCCAGCGTGCGGCGGTCCTTGCGCTTGCGCCCTTCATAATCGCCGGAAACCAGATCGACGCCCGCAGCCACCAGTGCCTTGTAAAGACTGGCCAAAAGCATGGTCTTGCCAGACCCCGCCTTGCCCACCACCGCCAGAACCGAGGATTTGCCTTCGGCGCGGGGCGTCAGTTCGGCGTTTTGCAGATCGATGCCCATGCCCAGAAGTTCCGCCGAAACGCGGTCATAGGCTTCGGCCTGATCATCGGAAAAGGTAAGGGCGGGCAACATCGGCGCGACCATAGGCGAGGCTGCGGGCGCTGACCAGATGTGCCGCCACCTTAATGCGCCCTGCCCGCCGGAGGGCCGCCGCCCGATCCGGTGTCGGCCTGCGGATCGTGGGCGGAAATCTCGGCGCGCGCCACGCGCAGGGTTTCATCCGCCTTGGCCGCAAGTCCGGGCAAGCCGTTGGCCTGCGCATAAGAACGCAGATCTTTCAGCACATCGAAGATCCAGTCATGGCGCGTCATCGTCTTGGGCCGTTCCGGTTACTGCATAAGTAACCTTAACACTCCACCCAAGGGTGACAGTACCCCCTCAATCGGCAACAGTCCGTCGCCTTAACCACGACCAATGCAGCAAAAAACCGCCGCATCGGGGATGCGGCGGCTGGTTTCTGGCGCAGGTTCAGCGGTTCAGGCTGGCCTCAAGCGTGTCCTCGAAGGTGCGAAGACCGGTGCGCGGGGCTTGGACCAGAACGGCCATATTGCCCGGCTTGTGCTGGTTCTTCCGCATTTTGACATGGGCGGCGGGGATATCGGCCCACTCGAACACTTCCGACATCGACGGATCAATCCGGCGCTCCATCATCAGCTTGTTTGCGGCCATCGCCTGCTTCAGGTGGGCGAAGTGGCTGCCCTGCAAACGCTTCTGGTGCATCCACATATAGCGCACGTCGAAGGTGCAGTTGAAGCCGGAGGTGCCAGCGCAGATCACCACCATGCCGCCCTTTTTGCACACCAGCGACGAGACCGGAAAGGTCGCCTCGCCCGGATGTTCGAACACCATGTCGACGTTCACACCCTTGCCGGTGATGTCCCAGATCGCCTTGCCAAAGCGGCGGGCCTCTTTCAGCCAGTCGTTGTATTCCGGCGTGTTCACGGTCGGGAGTTGCCCCCAGCACGAGAAATCCTTGCGGTTGATCACGCCTTTGGCGCCCAGACCCATGACAAACTCGCGCTTGTCCTCTTCCGAGATCACCCCGATGGCATTGGCGCCTGCAGTGTTGATCAACTGGATCGCAAACGACCCCAAGCCGCCCGAGGCACCCCAGACCAGCACGTTCTGGCCTGGTTGCAGATCATGCGGCGCATGGCCGAACAGCATGCGATAGGCAGTGGCCAGCGTCAGCGTATAGCAAGCGGCCTCTTCCCAGGACAGGTGCTTGGGGCGGGGCATCAATTGCTGCGCCTGCACGCGGGTGAACTGCGCGAAAGAACCGTCGGGGGTTTCATAGCCCCAGATCCGCTGCGAGGGCGAAAACATCGGATCGCCGCCGTTACATTCCTCGTCGTCGCCGTCGTCCTGGTTGCAGTGGATCACCACCTCGTCGCCGACTTTCCAGCGTTTGACCTTGTCGCCCACCGCCCAGACGATGCCCGCCGCATCGGAGCCTGCGATGTGGAAGGGCTGCTTGTGGCCGTCAAACGGGCTGATCGGCACGCCAAGCGCGGCCCATACACCGTTGTAGTTCACGCCCGCCGCCATGACCAATACCAGCACTTCATGGCTGTCGATTTTCCATGTCGGCACGACTTCCACCTGCATGGCGGTGTCGGGTTCGCCGTGACGCTCGCGGCGGATCGCCCAAGCATACATATTCGCCGGCACATGGCCCAAGGGCGGCATTTCACCGACCTCATAAAGATCCTTCACCGGGGCGTCATAGGGGACGATCTGGTTTGCGGTGTCCAAAGCCATCTGGGCCTCCTTCATTCGATCATGCCGCATTGCAGAATCAACGCGGGTCTGGGGATTGATAACGGAGGTTCGCGCAACTTTGCAATAGTCTTGGCGTGTATTTTGTAATTTTATGTCCGCCGCGTTGCGGCAATATCCGGCACATCCTGCCCAAGCCGCTGCCAAAGCGGGTTTGCGTAAAAACGCAGCAAGGCCTGCCCGTTTTCCGCGACGCACAGGCCCTCGGTCACGATGCCGCGCGCGATCAAGGGGGCAAGACCTTCGGCCAGCGCGGCCTCGATCCCCTGCGGTGGCAGTTTCAGCACCGCACCCTTGGCCTCCAAAGCCTGAGCCAGCCGCATGGCCTCGGCCAGCAACGCCTCGCGGTTCGCGGGCTGACAGGCCAGCGCCGCCGCCGCCAAAGGCACAGACAGAATCGGCACGACCTTTTCAATCTCGGCCATCAGATGCGCGCCAAGGGCCTCGGTGGCAGGCCCATGCAACCCCGCCAGAAAGGCACGCAATGACACAGGCGGACCAAAAGCCGCCGCCGCCGTGCCAAAGCCGTGGAACCGCCCCCGCATATGCCGCCACAGCAACCGCAATGAAAAGGCCGCAATCGCCAGCGGTTTGGCGCGGAACCGCCGTGATCCGGCCTGATCGGCATCCGTCAGAATCCGGTCCTCCAGCACGCGGTCATAGGCCAGCCCAACCGGCACAAACAGCACATCGCGCCCTGCCGGATCGAACCCCGCGACGATATAGGACAGCAGCCCCATCCGCGCCGCGCCCACCCGCCCGTCCAGACTTAGCCCGCCTTCGGGAAAGATCGCCTGCGTGGTGCCTTCTGCCGTGGTCATCTGCACATAGCGCGCCAGCACCCGCCGATACAGCGCATTGCGCGAATTGCGGCGGATGAAATACGCCCCCATCGCACGGATCAACCGGCTCAGGGGCCAGACCCGCGCCCATTCCCCCACCGCGTAAGACAGGGCCGAACGGTTCGCCACCAGCCACGTAATCAGCACATAATCCATGTTCGACCGGTGGTTCATCACGAAAATCACCGTCGATTTCGGGTCCAGATGCGCCAAGGCCGCATCCACCTTGCCGATCCTAACCCGATACAACATCCGGCTTAACCAGCGCGCCAGACGGATCGCCACCCCGAAATAAACTGTGGTGGAAAAGGCCGGAACGATCTCGCGGGCATAGCGTTTCGCCTCTTCAAAGGCGACCGATCCCGGCACGCCGGTTTCGGTTGCATGATCAGTAACTGCCTCCAGCACCGCCGGATCATAGGACAGCCGCACGATCATATCCTGACGGCGGGCCAGCTTGAACAACTCGATCGGACGGTCAAGGCGGGCGTTCAGGCGGGCAACCGCGCGTTCGACCCGCGCGCGAAAGAACCAGCGCACCGACGGGAACAGGAAATGCGAGGCAAAGGTCACAGCGGCAAAGCCAAGGACCAGCACCAGCACCCATAGCGGCAATTCAACCGTGCGAAACATCGGCGCAGACTGGCACGGAAGCGGCGGCGCGCGCAAATGAGTCGCGCGCCGCAGGCCGGATCAGGGTTGGTAATAGTAGTCCGAGGTTTCGCAGACGTTGACACCCTGACGCGTCAACTCGGTGCCATCTTCAAAGATCGCGCGAAAGTCGAACTGGCAATAGCCGTCGGCATTGTCGAAGTTCAGCTTCATCGAAGCCCCCGGCGCCAGTGTGGTCGCGCCCATCACATCGCGCCCCCAACGGCTTGCGCCCGTGTTGGTGGAGTAAAAGCGATACAGCGTCAGACCGGTGTCATTGTGGATACGCACAGTGCGATCCAGCGCCATCGCCTGACCGGCGGACAGCAGGGCAATGGCCGTTGCGAAAAGGCGAAGCGAGTGGTGAAAAGACATGATTTCCTCATAAATACGGCGGGTCACGGTTGCTTGGACCCGATAAGAACAGCAAATCCTTTCCCTCATTTCCGATCAAGACGGCAAATCCGCATGACGAGATTTGTCACGCTGCACTGCGGCGATTGACAAGGGTTGAAAATGTCGCCTATCTGCTGCGTAACGAAATATTATTGCGAAGCTACGACTCGGGAGCCGTAAGATGCAGACGCAGAAGGATCAACCCTGGCTTTTCCGCACCTATGCGGGCCATTCCACCGCTGCGGCCTCGAACGCGCTTTACCGCACCAATCTGGCCAAGGGGCAAACGGGTCTGTCCGTAGCCTTCGATCTGCCAACCCAAACCGGCTATGACTCGGATCACGAACTGGCGCGCGGCGAAGTCGGCAAGGTCGGTGTGCCGGTCAACCATCTGGGCGACATGCGCGCCCTGTTCCGCGATATTCCGCTGGAGCAGATGAACACCTCGATGACGATCAACGCCACCGCCCCTTGGCTGCTGGCGCTGTATATCGCGGTGGCCGAGGAACAGGGCGTGGATGTGTCCGCCCTGCAAGGCACGGTGCAGAACGACATCATCAAGGAATACCTGTCGCGCGGCACCTATATCGCGCCGCCCAAGGCCAGCTTGCGGATGATCACCGATGTCGCGGCCTATACGCAGAAACATCTACCGAAATGGAACCCGATGAACGTGTGTTCCTACCATCTGCAAGAGGCAGGGGCGACGCCGGAACAGGAACTGGCCTTCGCGCTGGCGACCGCCTGCGCCGTGCTGGACGATCTGAAGGGCAAGGTCTCGGACGCCGACTTCCCGAATATGGTGGGGCGGATCTCGTTCTTCGTGAACGCGGGCATCCGTTTCGTGACCGAGCTGTGCAAGATGCGCGCCTTTGTCGATCTGTGGGATGAAATCTGCCTGACCCGCTATGGCGTGGCGGATGCCAAATATCGCCGCTTCCGCTATGGTGTGCAGGTGAACTCGCTGGGCCTGACCGAACAGCAACCGGAAAACAACGTCTACCGCATCCTGATCGAAATGCTGGCGGTCACGCTGTCGAAAAAGGCCCGCGCGCGCGCCGTGCAACTGCCCGCATGGAACGAGGCTTTGGGCCTGCCACGCCCGTGGGATCAGCAATGGTCGCTGCGGATGCAGCAAATCCTCGCCTATGAAACCGACCTTCTGGAATATGACGACCTGTTCGACGGCAACCCTGCCATCGACCGCAAGGTCGAAGCGCTGAAAGACGGTGCGCGGGCGGAACTGGCGCAGATTGATGCGATGGGCGGGGCCGTGGCGGCCATCGACTACATGAAGGGCCGTCTGGTCGAGGCAAATGCCGAACGTATCGCCAAGATTGAAACCAAGGAAACCACCGTTGTCGGCGTGAACCGCTGGACCCAGACCACGGAAAGCCCGCTGACCGCAGGCGACGGCGCGATCATGGTGGCCGACGCGGATGCCGAGCGTGACCAGATCGAACGCCTGACCGCATGGCGGGCCAGCCGCGACGAGGCAAAGGTTCAGGCCGCCCTGAACGCCCTGCGCGCGGCGGCGGCCAGTGGCGCAAATGTCATGCCCGCCTCGATTGCCGCCGCCAAGGCGGGGGCCACGACGGGCGAATGGGGAACGATGGTGCGCGCGGCCTTTGGCGAATACCGCGCTCCTACCGGCGTGTCGCGCAATCCATCGAACCGCACCGAAGGGCTGGAACCGATCCGCGAAGCCGTGCAGGCGGTTTCTGCCAAACTGGGGCGCCCGCTGAAATTCCTTGTGGGCAAGCCGGGGCTTGATGGCCATTCCAACGGGGCCGAACAGATCGCCGCCCGCGCCCGCGATTGCGGCATGGACATCCACTACGAAGGCATCCGCCTGACCCCTGCTGAAATCGTGAATGCCGCCGTCGAGCAGGAGGCCCATGTGGTCGGCCTGTCGATCCTGTCGGGCAGCCATATCCCGCTGATCACCGAAGTGCTGGAGCGGATGCGCGCGGCGGGTCTTGCCGACACGCCCTTGGTTGTGGGCGGGATTATCCCCGAAGACGACGCGGCCTCCCTTCGCGCCATGGGGGTCTCCGCTGTCTATACGCCCAAGGATTTCGAGCTGAACCGCATCATGCTGGATATCGTGGGCCTTGTGGACCGCGCCGATATGGCAGCCGAATAGCCCGATTTCCTGACGATTTCTCGTCAAGACCGCCAATCGCTTGCGCTAGATCAAAGTTTTGGCACCCCATTGGGGCAATCTGTCTGCAACAGCATTTGTTGGAGACAAGCATGTTCGAACGGATCAAGGCGCTGGTGGACCACTGGCACCAGATGAATGAAGTTGAATCCCTGACCGCGCGTGATCTGGATGATCTGGGCATGACGCGCGATCAGGTTCTGGCTTTCGTGCGGATGCCGCATGACGTTCCGGACCGCGTTGCCGCCATGGCCCATATCTTCGGGCTGTCTGAAAAGCAGATCAAAGCCGACCATGAGGCCTATGTCGATCTGCTTTACACCTGCGGCAATTGCAAAGAGCGCGGAGCCTGTGCGCTGGTTCTGGAGCGTGGCGAACTCTCGCGGCCCTCGGATGCCGATTTCTGCATGAACAAGCATAACTTCGCCGGACATGCCGTCGCCTGACCTGCCTGCGCCCCTGCGGTAAAATCATATCCGGCCCGCATGTTCCGGCATGCAGGGCCGGTTTCAAGTTCAGCGACAGTCTCTCTGCCAAGTATCCGGAATCCGTGGCACTCCGGATGCCCTGCAACGCGATCTTCTGCGGCGGTGCTCCTGCAAGAGCGGCTCTTGCCCGAAGGCTATTTCAGGACTTATCCAACGGGGGGGACGGCCTGACACCGCTTCCCCCTGCGCCTGCCTTGGTCTAGCCTGCGCCGATATTCAGGATCGGAGAGCAAGCCATGACCTTCCACATCGGTGCCAAAGCCGGCGACATTGCCGAAACCGTATTGCTGCCCGGAGACCCCTACCGCGCCCGCTGGGCCGCGCAGAAATTTCTGGAAAATCCGGTGCTTGTAAACGAAGTGCGCGGGATGCTCGGCTATACCGGCACCTACAAGGGCAACCGCGTGACCATCCACGGCTCGGGCATGGGCATGCCGTCGCTGTCGATCTATGCCAACGAACTGATCCGCGACTATGGCGCGCAAACCCTGATCCGCATCGGCTCGGCAGGCGCGTTGCAACCGCATGTCAATGTGCGCGACGTGGTTCTGGCGCAGACGGCTAGCACCAACGGCAGCCCCTCGCGGTCGATCTTCAAGGAACTGAACTTTGCCCCCTGCGCCGACTTCGGCCTGCTGGTGGCGGCGCACAAGGCCGCACTTGGCATCGGCGTTCCGGTGCATGTCGGCGGCATCTATTCCTCGGATACGTTCTATGACGAACGGCAGGATCTGTCCGATCAGCTTCAGCGCCACGGCACCCTTTGCGTCGAAATGGAGGCAGCGGAACTCTATCACCTTGCCGCCCGCTATGGCCGCCGCGCCTTGGCGGTGCTGACGATCTCGGACCACATCCTGACCCACGAGGCGCTGCCCGCAGACCAACGCGAAACCAGCTTTGGCGCTATGGTCGAAGTGGCGCTCGAGGCGGCCTTCGCCTGACGCCGACGGTATAAAGAACGCCCCCCAACCCATAGGAGTCGCAATGAAATACCGCCCTCTTGGCACCGGCGGACCGATGGTTTCCGCCATCGGTCTGGGCTGCATGAGCTTTGGCGGTGCCTTCGGCCCGACCACCAAAGAGGCCAGCTTCCGCTGCCTAGACGCCGCCTATGACCATGGGCTGACTTTTCTGGATACTGCCAATATCTATGGCATGGGCCTGTCGGAAACGACTTTGGGGGAATGGCCCGGCTTGCACAAATCGAACATTTCGATTGCCACGAAAGCCAGTATCATCAACGGCCCCCCGCGCCGATTTGATAATTCTGAAAACCACTTGCGGACAGAACTTGAGTCTTCCCTGAAACGACTTGGCGTCGATCATGTAGATTTATTCTACATTCATCGCCGTGAAGAGACCCGCCCGATCGAAGAGGTCGTCCTGACCATGACCCGCCTGATCGACGATGGCTTGATCGGCGGCTATGGGCTTTCCGAGATTTCCCCCGGCACCTTGCGCCGCGCCCATGCGGTGTATCCCTGCCGCGCGGTGCAGAACGAATATTCGCTGTGGAGCCGCCAACCCGAACTGGGCCTGATCCAGACCTGTGCCGAATTGGGCGTGGCTTTCGTTCCGTTCTCGCCCTTGGGTCGCGGCGTGTTCGGGCGCGAGATCATCGATCCCGCCACCCTGCCCAGCACCGATTTCCGTCTGCAAATCCCAAGGTTCCAAGACCCCGACTGGTCGCTGAACCTGACTAGACTGAACGCCTTCCGCAGCTTCGCCCAAGACGCAGGGATGACCCCTTCTGCGCTGGCACTGGCCTGGATTCTGGATCAAGGTCCGCACCTGATCCCGATCCCCGGCACCCGCAGCGCCGATCACCTGTCAGACTGGATCACCGCCGCCGACACGCCCCTATCCGCCGAACTCCGCGCAGGGCTTGCCAAAGTCCTGCCCGCAGGCTGGGCCTATGGCGACCGCTACAACCTGACCCAAGCCAGCACCGTCGAACGCTACTGCTGACCCCCGATCCTCTTCGCTCAAATATCCTCGGGGGGTGAATTGGCGCAGCCAAGAGGGGGGCAGACGGCCCCCCTTTCTTTCCGCAAAACCTACCGCCCGTGGCTGCGGTCATAGCCGCTTGCTGCAGGCCCGTGCCAACCAGCCGGTGCCGCCAGCGGCCTGAACACCTCGACCAGCAGCGGATGGCAGGCGGCTGTGTCCGAGGAATGCTCGGACGAACAATCGCCACCCGGGCAGGCGGACAAGCCGCCGATCAGATCGATCTCGGCAAAGAATTCAAGGTAATCCCCCACCCGCACCGGACTTGCCTTCATGAAATACTGCCCCGTATCACGGGTGAAACCGGTACACATGAACACGTTCAGCACATCATGCACATGCCATTCCGCCTGCGCCAAGGGCAGGCCCGTGCGGTCGGCCAGCGCCCGCGTCAGGTTCGAATGGCAGCAGTGGTGATACTGCCCGCCCGACAGCAGATTATGCGTGTAAGGATCGCAGCGCGTGCCGATCACGTCATGCACCGATCCGCCAAAGCTATCGAACCCATACCAGTCCAGTGTATCTTCGGTGATCAGCGCCATCGACCGCAGATGCGGCAGGTTCGACCACATCCGATCCCCCGCCGACAGATGCGTGCCATGCAGCGCGCGGGTCTTGCCCGAGAAGAACCGCTCGGACAGATCATCGGCGTTCCACAGGTTCAGATCGCCCACCTGCGGCCCGTCCACGCTGCTGATGCGAAAGAAATGCCCCGCCGGCACATCAAAACAGCGGGCATCGCGTGCGGGGACCAGCACTTCGGCCACGCGGGTCCAGCCCGCGCGGGCCGCCAGATAGGGCGCAAGATCGGGGCGCGGCAGGCCTTCGACCGGATAGCAGATCACCGGACGGATGGCCTTGCGGGCAGCAGCATCCTCGGGGGCGGCATGGGCGGGGTGGTCTGGTTTCATCTGCGTCTCCGTTCTTCAGGCTTTTGTGACGGGGCAAAGGCGCAAGGTCAACGCCCGCGCAAACACTGGCGCGGTTCGTGCGCCAGCCCCGGATCACACAGCGCGCCACAACTGGCACAGCGATAGGTGCTTGGCCCAAGGCTACGGTCAAGCCGCCAGCGACAAGCACGGGTCAGGCTTGACCCGCGACGGGCCAACCAAAGATAGCCAAAGACCGAAAGGCCCAACAACAGCAACAGGATAGGCATCACCGAACCATGCCATGACCACAGCCACAGTGAAAGCCGAAAACCCTGTCACGTCGCGGGGCGACGCCCTGCGACCTTTGCCGGAACGCCCTTAGCCAAAGGCCTCGACCAAGGCCGGAACCGCAGGCCGTGCCACAGCCCAAGCCGGAAACGGGATTGGCCGCATACGCTCACGCCGGGCGCGCGAGAATTCGGCCGGCATCTTCAGCACGCCGTAAAGCCGCCCGTCCTCGTCGTTGCGATAGGCCTCGCCCAAGCGTTCGACATCATAGCCGACTTGACGCATCGCCCGCATGAAGGGCAGTGGAGACAGGCTGATCAGCGTATCCGCCCCGTTGTTCCGCGCCATTTCCACCAGACCGTCAACGATCAGCGTCAGACATTCGGTGCGCTCGGCCGCCGTGGTCAGATCGTCCGAGATCACCAACCGCGTGCATTCCCACACCAAGGGCGATGCGATTTCCACCGACATCACCTGCGGCGGGATATGCGGCAGCTTGCCCGAATGGGCGTCGCGCAGCATATAGGTATGCTCGCCCCATGTGGCGGTTGTGGCCATGGCGCGCGCGCCCCCCACCACCTGCCCGTCCATCACCGCGACAGAATAATGGGCCAGCGGCGTGTCATACTGGTCCATCTCCAGCCGTTCATTATGCGGCACATCCCAGCCAAGGGTGTCGACGAACATCTTCTTGCGAAGGGCCAGAAAGTCCACAAAGGCACTTCCATGGCGGTGAAGGTCACAAAAATCGAAGGTAATTCCGTGCATGATTATCTCCCCAATGCAGGTTCTGCGGCAGCGTTCTTTCAAGGTAATGCCCCGAAAGTTGATTTGCCTTAGAAAAAACACCCTTTAGGTAGAAAACCCCTAGGATTCCCTATCCAAAAGTCAGTGCCCTGTCAGAGAATACGACGAGATGCAGCAATAGATGCCGCCTGAGACTGGGTCTTGGCCCCCAATTTGCGTTTCACGTTGTTTAGGCGCGCCTTGACGGCGCTTTCCGAAATGCCGAGTCGCGCGGCAATCTGCTTCAGGCGCAGGCCTTCGGACTGCATTTTCAGCGCTTCGACTTCGGCAGCGGTCAGGGTCGGTTCTTCCTCCCTGCCCGCATGCAACTTTTCCAGCATGCCCTGCAAAACCCCGACCTCGACCGATTCGAAATCGCGGTCGTCGCGGAAGAACAGACCATAGCTGCGCCGCCCCTTGTCGGCCTTGGTCATATGGCTGATGGCAAGCCCGTGGCCCAAACCGAAGACAGCGGCATGGGCGCGCACCTGTTGCGGATCGGGCAAGCCCATTTCGGAAAACCGCACTGCGCCGATATGGCCGTAAACCCATTTCATCGCCGGATCATGCACGACCAAACCCTGCGTGGTATAGAATTCCACCCAAGTTTCGGGCAAACAATTCAGTTCTTCTTCCGGGAATGAAAAGCCGACCCGCAAGGCAACGTAAAAGCCTGCGGGGGCAATCAAGGCGATCTGATTGGTCATGGCCTGTAACTGCGTCATTTACTCAAAACAGTTGCCGAAAACGCCCATTGGGCTTAGGGTCTGGTGTTGTGGTTTGCCCGTTTTACGTGTTCCCCGCAACACTAAGCACTATAAGTGAAAAGAATGCTAGAGAACACGCAAAAGGTGAACGAAGTCTCTGCCTTGCTGTCAAAGCTTGCAGGTATTTGCGACTCCGGTTTCGCTTTGGCGGCGCATATCCGCTACACGCGCCCGACCCTGTTGTTCCAGACCTATGCCGCCGACTGGATCGATCAATACAGCGAAAACGGCTATATGCTGGCTGATCCGACGGTGCATTGGGGATTGGCCCATACCGGCGCGATGGATTGGGCCGAGCTTGAGCCGCAGGATGAGGCGGGCGTTCTGAAGGCCGCGCGCGACTACGGGCTGACCAATGGCTGGACCTATGCTGTCGGTCCGGCCACGTCGCGCAGCCTTGCCAGCATGACACGCAGCCAGCCCTTCTCGACAGACCAGCGCGCCGAAATTTGCGGCATAATCGACCGCATCCACGATCTGACCGACGGGTTCGAACATTTGCCCGCCGCTGTTCAAGAGGACTTCCGGGCGCTGAAATAGCCGAAGCCTTGGCATCGCAGCCCCCCTGATCCAGAGGGGCTGCACAGGCCTCAGACCACCCGTTCAACCATCATCTGCTTGATCGCCGCAATCGCCTTGGCGGGGTTCAACCCCTTGGGGCAGGTTTTGGTGCAGTTCATGATGGTGTGGCAGCGATACAGCTTGAACGGATCTTCCAGCGCATCCAGACGCTCGCCCGTCGCTTCGTCGCGGCTGTCGATGATCCAGCGATAGGCGTGCAGCAAGGCCGCCGGTCCCAGATATTTATCGCCGTTCCACCAGTAGGACGGGCAGGACGTGCTGCAAGACGCGCACATCACACATTCATAAAGCCCGTCCAGTTTCTTGCGATCATCAATCGACTGACGCCATTCCTTGGCCGGACGGTTGGTCTTGGTTTCCAGCCACGGCATGATGCTGGCGTGCTGGGCGTAGAAATGCGTCAGGTCGGGGATCAGGTCCTTGATCACCGGCATATGCGGCAGCGGATAGATTTTGACATCGCCCCGCACCTCGTCCAGCCCGTAAATACAGGCCAGCGTATTGATGCCGCCGATGTTCATCGCACAAGACCCGCAAATCCCTTCACGGCAGGACCGGCGGAAGGTCAGCGTCGGGTCGATCTCGTTCTTGATCTTGATCAGCGCGTCCAGAACCATCGGGCCGCATTTGTCCATATCGACGAAATAGGTATCGACACGCGGGTTTTCGCCATCATCGGGCGACCAGCGGTAGATCTGGAACTTCCGCACATTCTTGCCATCCGGCTTGGGCCAGGTCTTGCCGGTGCGGACTTTGGAATTCTTGGGAAGGGTAAACTGGACCATGGGTCTTCCTTTCAGACAGCGCCGGAGGCCACGGGGGCGGAACCGGGCAAAGCAATGGGGGCGGGCAATGCGGTAAGGGCATCAAGATCAAGCCCAAGGCCGGCCAGAAGGCTGCGATGGGCGTCAAGTTGCGCAGGTGAAGGGGCGTGATGGGCAATCCAGCCCCGCAGATCGTCGATTTGGGCGGCGTGAAAATCACCCTCGTCCCAACCTTCGGAAAGATCGACACCAAGTGCTGCAAAGGCGGAAAACAGCACATGGCGGTCATAGATCGCGGCGGCCGATCCGGGGCGCGGGCGACCATTGGGGAACGTATCCGTCAACAGCGCCGCACTGGTGGAATGATAGGTCAGGCGCGTGCAGCGCGGTCGCAACATCGCACGCGCGACCGACCGCCCCGGCCTGCGGCGCAGGACATGGATCTCTTGCGGCAAACGCCCCAGAATCTGTCGCCCATGCACCGCCGAGCCTTCGGCAAAGACCAGATTGGCCGCACCGGCATAGCCCGCCAACTGCGCCCGCAACGGCAGGCAGGACGGGTCCATCACCGCCACGCCCTGATCGCGCAACCGCTCCACCAGATAGCCTTCACCGGCATGGCCGCCCTGCCCTTCGGCCACAAGACCGCTGCGCGTGACGTAAAGCACCTCGTTCAGATCGGAGGTCAGGGCATTGGCCTGCGCCCGCGCCTCCAGAAGCGCCAGATAGCTGTGCGAGGGCGCGACCAAGGGCAACATCTCAGCCTGAGGCGCCACACGCAGACAGGCCACGCGCAGCGGTTCGGTCACGATCCGCACCTGCGCGCGCGCGACCCCATACCACGCCAGCAAGTCCCAGATATGGCTTGGCAAATCGGCCTCGGTCAGACCCGGCTCGATGGTGAACAGATAAAGATCGTCAGGGCGTTCGCGCAGCGAATGGGGCAGGCGCGGCAGATGCTCGGCCACCAGATGCCCGAAATGCCGGTCCAGAATGCCACCCCAAACCGCCGGAGTCGTGATCCGCGCAACCGCATCGCGCCGCGCGGGGAGGCTATCCACCGGAACCTCTCCCCGACAATGCCGCGCATCGACCTGATGCTCGAACTCCGGCCAGACCGGTCCGCCCGTTGCAATATGCTTGGCAAAGCCCGTGGTCGGAACCACGTCAACCTCGTCAAATTGCAACAGGATGTCGGACATCGCCTAGCGCACCCAACCCGGTTGATCATAGAGCGGGCGCGTCGGGAACTCACCCGATTGCGCCTTCACGCAGCTATTGAACACCTCAGACGGATCGCGGCCCGTCAGATAATCTGACGAAACCGTCAATTCCAGCCCACCGGCCAGCTTGCCTTCAGAGGTCCCGCCGACCGTGATGGTGCCGCGCGGTTGCTGCGCCAGACGCGCCCGCTCAAGGCAGGATCTTTCGGCCTGCGCCACAGGCACAGGGCCGCAAGCCAAAAGCGGCACAAGGCAAACAAGCGCAAGGGTCCAATGCTTCATCTTCATCCCCGAAGTGGCGGCACACCGCCCGCTGCAAAGCAGGCGGCGGCGGCAGGACGGCTGGCTATGGCGCGGATATTGGCGACAGTCAGCGTTCCCGCCTCAACCCCGACATCCCGCGCCAGACCTTCGATTTCCGATTTGGACGCGGCATCAAGGATGCAGCGCGTGGCGGTTTCGGCCACCGCCGCCGGCATGTCGCGGTTGACCACGGGTGTCACCACCGATTCCGCCGCACGCCGCAACGCCTTGTCCGTCAGCGCCTGCGTATCGCAGGCCGCCAGCAGCATCAGCGCAGGGATGACCAGCGCACGCATCAGAATTTCCGCTCGGCTGGCGCGATTTTCTTCAGCGAAATCCCGCCATTGGCTTCGGTGGTCAGCGGATCGGTATGCACCGCGCGATAGGACAGCGCGACCTTGTTGCCATCGACATGCGCCAACGAGTGTTTGCGCCAGTTCGCATCGTCCCGCGTCGGGTGATCTTCATGGGCATGCGCGCCGCGGCTTTCGGTGCGGGCATGCGCGCCATAGATCGTGGCCAGCGCGTTCGGCATCAGGTTTTGCAACTCCAGCGTTTCCATCAGGTCGCTGTTCCAGACAAGGCTGCGGTCGGTCACCTTCAGATCGCCCATCTTTCCGGCGATTGCGGTCATCTTGACCTCACCCTCGGCCAGCGTCTTTTCTGTCCGGAACACAGCGGCATCCGATTGCATGGTGCGCTGCATTTCAAGCCGCAGATCGGCAGTCGGGATCGCGCCATTGGCATGGCGGGTGGCGTCAAAGCGCGACAGCGCCTTGTCCACCTCGGCGCGGTTCACGTCACCAGCGCGTTCCTTGGGGTTCACGATTTCGCCCGCGCGGATGGCGGCGGCACGGCCAAACACCACAAGGTCGATCAGCGAGTTTGACCCCAGACGGTTCGCACCATGCACCGAGGCACAGCCCGCCTCGCCCACAGCCATCAGGCCCGGAACGGTGGCGTCCTGATTTTCCGCCGTCGGGTTCAGCACCTCGCCCCAGTAGTTGGTGGGAATACCGCCCATGTTGTAGTGAACCGTCGGCAGCACGGGGATCGGCTCTTTTTGCAGATCGACACCGGCGAAAATCTTGGCCGATTCCGAAATGCCGGGTAGGCGCAGATCCAGCGTGGCCTTGGGCAGGTGGCTCAGGTTCAGGTGGATATGGTCGCCATGCGCGCCCACGCCGCGACCTTCGCGGATTTCCATCGTCATGCAGCGGCTGACGTAATCGCGCGGCGCCAGGTCTTTGTAATGGGGCGCATAACGCTCCATAAAGCGTTCGCCGTTCGAGTTGGTCAGATAGCCGCCCTCGCCCCGCGCGCCTTCGGTGATCAGGCAGCCAGAGCCGTAGATGCCGGTCGGGTGGAACTGCACGAACTCCATATCCTGCAAGGGCAGGCCAGCCCGCGCCACCATGCCGCCACCGTCACCGGTGCAGGTATGGGCCGAAGTCGCGCTGAAATAGGCACGGCCATAGCCGCCCGTCGCCAGCACGGTCATCTTGGCGTTGAACACATGGATCGTGCCATCGTCCAGCTTCCACGCCACCACGCCCGTGCAAACGCCGTCGGTCATGATCAGGTCAATGGCGAAATATTCGATGAAGAATTCGGCGTTGTTCTTCAGCGATTGGCCGTAAAGCGTGTGCAGGATGGCATGGCCGGTGCGGTCGGCCGCTGCACAGGTGCGCTGCACCGGCGGGCCTTCACCGAATTCGGTGGTGTGGCCACCGAAGGGGCGCTGGTAGATCTTGCCTTCCTCGGTGCGCGAGAACGGCACACCGTAATGCTCCAGCTCATACACAGCTTTGGGGGCTTCACGCGCAAGGTATTCCATCGCGTCGGTATCGCCCAGCCAGTCCGACCCCTTCACGGTGTCATACATGTGCCATTGCCACGAGTCCGGCCCCATGTTGCCCAAAGACGCGGCAATGCCCCCCTGTGCGGCCACGGTATGCGAACGGGTCGGAAAAACCTTGGTCACGCAGGCGGTGCGAAGCCCTTGCTCGGCCATGCCCAGCGTGGCGCGCAGGCCAGCGCCGCCAGCCCCCACCACAACCACATCATAGTCATGCACTTCATACGGATAAGCGGTCATGTCAGACACCTTAAAGCGCGATGCGGATCAGGGCGTAAAGCCCCGTCGCGGCAATCACGGAAGACAGCGAATAGATGGTCAGGATGCCGATTTTACGGGCGGTGCCGTGGGCATAATCCTCGATCATCATGGTGGCACCCTTGGCAAAATGCCGCATCCCCACCACCAGAACCATCGCGGTCAGGATCGCAGGGAACGGGTGCGAGAAGGTTTCCACAACTTCGGCGCGGGATTGGCCCAGCGCATGGCCAAAGATGTAAACCCACGTCGGCACCATGAAGGCCAGTGCCACGGCGGAAACGGTCATCGACCAGTGATGCGCGGTGCCGGTGTGCGAGGCACCCTTGCCCACGGCGCGCTTGCGGTCTGTCAGATAGCGCATGTCCGCCCCCTTACACGATCACGATGGTGGCAACGGTCAGCACGACCGAACCGATGATGCAGGCCCAGCCCAGCTTTTCTGCGGTGGCGATGTCAAGCCCGTGACCCGCGTCGAAATACAGGTGCCGCAGCCCCGCCAGATAGTGATACCACACCGCCCAGGCCGATCCGGCAAACACCAGATCGCCAAGCCAGCTTGTGGCCACCCAGTTCGCCGTGGCGAAATATTCATCCGACACCGCCGCCGCCAGCAGCCACCATACCGCAAGCGCCACGCCCACGATCAGCGCATTGCCGGTGATCCGCGTCAGGATCGAGGTGATCGAGGTCAGTTGCGGACGATAGATTTGCAGGTGCGGGGACAGGGGTCGTTCGACCCGCTTCACTTCGGCCATATCGGTTCCCTCTTTTGTCGCTGACGGCATGCCATGGGTCGGCGCGCGCAGTCTGTTCTACTTACTTCAATAGCGCGTAATTCGCGCCTGTCACGCGCGTCTGTGCATCTGCGGCATGATGTTGCCGCTATCATCGGCATATTTTCCACTTTGTGATCACGCGCAAAATTGGCGTGATCACAAAATTTACCTATTGTTGCGCCTGCCACAACCGCAAAAGGTCATCGGCATATTCGCAGCAAAAGGTGATGGATTTCTCGGACGGATCATAAAACGCATTGGCTTCGCCACATTCGGCCACCTGCACGGTGATCTCTTCGGGCAGCGCATAGCTTGCATTCATGGTGCTTACCTCCTCTGCCAGCAGCGCTACCAGCGGGTCGGATGTGTCGCCTTGCATCACCAGTCCCTTGGCATCTTTGCCCGGTTCAAGCCCCGCCAGCATTGCCCCCCAGGACTCTTCGGCCAAGGCATATTCTTCGGGACAGCGTTCGGCCCGCCCCTCTGGCAGTTCCAACTCGACCGCATCATCTTCGCGCAGATCAGGATCGGCCCCGTAGAACAGACACACCAGATTGTAATAGCGCTGCATATCAAGACTGTGTTCGTCCCAATAGGCAGTCTCATAGCCCTGCTGTTCTGCCTCGTTTGCATAAAGCCAGAAGGCGTTTGCGGTGCCGTAAACCAGCGTGGTGGCCGATTCCTCATCCCAGACCTGATGCATCAGCACGGCCGACAGCGTGTCGGCGGCGTCTTCCTCGCGCCCCAGCACCGCCAGTTGCAGCACATCGATCAGCCCGTGGCCAAGCTCGTGATAAAAGGTCGAGATCACATTGGCGGTGACGAAATCCGCCGCATCCTGATCTTCGGGCATCTCGAAGGCGGCGGCGGGCGCAGCAAAGGCAAGCAGGGCAAGCAAGAAAAGGCGGCGCATCATTCCTCCGGGGCGAGTGCGGGCATAGCTGCGATGATCCGACGGAACACAGGCCCGGCGCAAGCCACTTGTCCGCAAGACCTGATCCCCCCGCGCAAAGCGGTATACAATTTGGCAACATTTCCCCGCGATACTCACTCAACCTGCGCGGGCTTTGTTGACAGGCTAAAGGATATATTGAAGATCGAACGGGACAAAGCGGGTGCCGTGCCAGACCTGCAACGCCATGATAATGAAAACAAACCGTATGTATAGTCGGACGTATCCCGACAGAGGCAGATTGATGAAGACTATCCTTTTCGCTGGGGCAATGGCCTTGGCCGCAACGGGCGCAACCGCGCAAACCGGCACACCACTCGGGAAACTGACGCTTGGGACAGCCGGCCTCTCCACCGCATTCGGCTTGTCGGGCCAGACCGTTGGCCTGTCTTTTTCAGGCAGCTACGGTCCCGTGCGTGGTCCCGGCGGCGAAAGGCTTGACGCCTCGACCGCCCTTAGCCTCGGGCTTGGCGACCCTGTTTCCGGCGTGGGCCTGCAATTTGACGTGAACCTGACCTCGTTCCGCAGCTTTGGGGCCTCGGGCAATGTCTCGGCCAGTATCCACAAGGCGTTTCAGGTCAACACCAAGGGCATTTATTCGGTGATGCTGGCGGCAGGCAACCTTGGCGCTTGGGGCGATGCCGAGGCGCTGCCGGAAAACGCCTCGCTGATCGGGTCTTACATGTTCGGGATCGGCCCGCATCCGGCGATTGTAACGTTGGGGGCCACCACGGCGCTGAACGCCAACAACGACGTCGAGGCGATCGGGTCTTTCGGCTATAGCCTGAACTCCGATTGGGCCGTCAGCATCGGCTTTGCCGGTGACACGCCGGTCATCGGCGCAACATGGCAGCCGGACTTCCTGCAAGGCACGCCGATTTCGGTGTCGATCAGCGATATCGACGACGACGCCCAGCGCAAACTGTCCATCGACATCGGTCGTACCTTCAGCCTGACGGGGAACTAAGATGAAAGCACTGTCCATTCTGGCGCTTGCCACCGCAACTTTCGCCGCCCCGCTTTGGGCGGGCCAGACCGCTGTGACGGTCACGCAGGTCGCGGGGCCGATGACCTCTGTCGTGTCTGGCTCAGGCCTTACAATCTTCGTACCTGACGCGGGCGGTCAACTGATCTTCGTTTTGCAGGCCACGTTGGGCAACACCACCGAATAGCAACTCTGTCATCGGTCAGGACGGGTCGAAAACCGCATCCCTGGCCCCTGCAAGGTTGAAAAACCGCCCGCCCTGTCCCAAGGGCGGGCGTCTGTCATTTCGGCATCAAGGCCCAGTAATCCAGATCCAGCAGCACCTCGGGCGCGTATTTGCCGTCCTCGCCCCGCAACGCAAAGGGCGCGGCCCCGTGTTTCACCGCGACCAGTCGCAACCGGATCGCCCCCACTCCGGGCGCTGCCGTATCGGCGCGGTCCAGCACCTGCGACCACGCCCGCACGGTATCGCCCGCAAAGCAGGGATTGGCATGGGCGCCCGCATTCAGCGCCACGATCATCTGGGCATTGGCCAGCCCGTTGAAGGACAGCGCCCGCGCAAGGCTGATCACATGCCCGCCATAGATCAGCCGCCGCCCGTCAGCACGGTTGGTGGCGTCGAAATGCACCTTGGCGGTGTTCTGCCACAGGCGCGTGGCCAGCATATGCTCGGCCTCTTCCACCGTTACACCATCCACATGGTCGATCTGCTCGCCAATCGCATAGTCACCCCAGCGGTGCGGCTCTCCGGCCAGCGTGAAATCATAGCGCGTGAAATCAAGCCCTTGCGGGATGACCAACCGCTGCGGCTCCACCACCTTTGCCAGATCCGGCACCACCGCTTCGGGCGCAGGCGCATCCATGCGGCGCTTTCGCACCATCACCCAGCGGACATATTCCAGCACTGCAACCCCGTGCTGGTTAAAGCCAACCGTCCGCACGTAAACCACGCCCGATTGCCCGTTCGAGTTTTCCTTCAACCCGATCACCGTCGATTCCGACCGCAAGCTGTCACCCGCATGAACAGGATGCAGCCAGCGCCCCTCGGCATAGCCCAGATTGGCAATGGCGTTCAGGCTGATGTCCGGCACGGTCTTGCCAAAGACCGTGTGGAAGGCAATCAGATCATCCAAGGGCGCGGCAGGCAGGCCGCAGGCACGCGCGAATTCGTCCGAGGAGTAAAGCGCGCCCCGCGCCGGATAGAGCGCGTGATAAAGCGCCCGTTCCCCGCCCGAAACCGTGCGCGGCACGGCATGGACGATGGTCTCGCCCAGACGGTAATCCTCAAAGAAACGCCCTGCGTTGGTTTTCATCTTGCCCTCGTAACCCGGGTTTACCCCGACATTGCGGCGCGGGAGTCGGGGTGAACCCCGACCTACACCATTTCCTTTACCCGTCGCTCGGGTGTCACCCCGACGCAAACCCCGACATCCCAAACGTCACCGCAAAACCAGCCGCCCGTAGGTCGGGGTTCACCCCGACATGCCTCCACTGGCAGGGGCGTCGGGGTTCACCCCGACCTAGGCCTCGCCCAGCTTCATCTCGGGGTCGTAAGTTCCCGGAACCTCTTTCACCACCGCCTGCCCGCAGCGCATCACGCCACGGCTGGCGTCAAAGGCATATTGCGGATCGCCGTGCAGCGACCACCCCTTTGAAAGAGCCGCCGAAACCTTGTGGCAAAAGGCCGAAGTGTCATCATCCGACAGAAACCGATAGAGCTTCATCAGTAATATGTCCCCGCGAAAACCGGATGGCCCAGCCATTTGTGAACCATCGCAATGACGCCGAACAACAGCAGCGTGCCTGCAACGTTCATCAGATCGCCCTTGAAGCCGCGCCCGTTGGCCGGAACCACCCAAGCCCCCGCGCGGTTGATCAGCCCCATCGAGATCAGCGCCCACAGCCCCATCCCGCCGAACAGCAGGATCGAGGCCTGATCGCCATTCACCAGCAAATGCGCCACAGCCCAGATCACGGTTCCCAGTAGCATCGGATGCCGCAGCCGCGTGTAAAGCACGCCCTTGGTGCCGCCCACGCCAAACAGGAAAACCGAGATCAGCATCAAGGTGTTATTGGCATGGCCCATGCCCGGCATCGGCGTGTAGACCGGCACGAACTCGGACCCGCGATAGCCCAGCACCATCAGCACCAGACCCGCCAGCGTGGCCACCGCGACCACGCCCTTGGCCTTGTCGCCTATCCCGGCGCGCATCTCGGGTGCCAGCCGCTTGAACCAGTGCGGCAGCGCCCAAAGCGCCAAGCCAATCGCAATCAACGTCATAGGAAACCCCTGTCAAACCCCTTCGGCAATCGCGCGGGCCTTGGCCAGCGTTGCCTCTGCGGTGACGATATGCAGGTTTTCGACGATCTTTCCATCCACAACGGCCACGCCCTGCCCTGCGGCCTGCGCGGCGCTAAAGGCCTCGATCTGCCGACGCGCCAGATCGATCTCGGCATCCGAGGGCGCAAAGGCGGCGTTGGTGATGTCCAGTTGCAGCGGATGGATCAGGGTCTTGCCGTCAAAGCCCATATCGCGGCCCTGTTCACATTCGGCGCGCAAGCCCTCGTCGTCCTTGAAGGCGTTATAGACACCATCAACGATCACACGGCCATGCGCGCGGGCGGCCAGCAGGCACAGGCCCAACCCCGTTTGCAGCGCCATCCGGTCGGGGCGAAAGCGGCTGCCCAATTCCTTGGCCAGATCATTCGTCCCCATCACCATGCCCTGCAAGGCCGGATGCGCCGCAATCTCGGCGGCGTTGAGCATGCCCAGCGCGGTTTCCATCATCGCCCAAAGCGGCTTGCCCGGCGCGCGCCCCGCCAGATCGTCCAGATCGGCAGCGCGGTTCACCTTGGGCAGCAGCAGCGCATCCGCGCCCTCATGCGCGCCAAAGGCCAGCGCATCCTTGCGCCCCCACACCGTATCCAGCCCGTTGATCCGCACGATCCGCGCGCGGCGTCCGTAATCGGTGGTCCGCAGCGTTTCCGCCAGCAGATCGCGGGCGCGGTCCTTTTCTTCGGGGGCCACCGCGTCTTCCAGATCGAAGATGATCGCATCCGCCGCCAGCTCCCGCGCTTTCTCAAGCGCGCGCTCTTTTGATCCGGGAATATACAGAACCGAGCGGTAGGGACGCAGAGCCATGATTCTCTCCAAGCAATAATCTTGCGTCCAGAGGCAACATTTCGGCATATTCGGCAAGGCCAAAAATGCCGCATCGCAGAAAAACCCGCGCGCGCCGTTAACGGATTTGTTGCATCCCCCGTGCAGGCTGCCTCTGAACCCCGCACCGGAGTCCCCGATGGAAAAGATGCTTTTCGCGCTGTCGCTTGGCTTTGCAGGCGTGATTCTGGCAACCCAAGCCGGATTTGCCGCCCCTCAACCCGCGATCACACCTGCCGCGCCATCATATACCAGCTTGATCGACACCAGCAGCAGCGCCCATGTGACAAGCTGAAAGAACAGCCGCTCGGGCAGCCATTTCACCAGCCGCACACCTGCAAAGACCGACACCGCCGCCACCGGCATCAACACCAGCACCTTTTCCAGCGAATGCAGATTGATCTGCCCCAGCATGGTGTAGGGAATCAGCTTGATCGCGTTGCAATAGGTAAAGGCGATGGTCGAGGTTCCCGCGTAAGCCGCCTTCTTCATCCCCAAAGGCAGGGTATAGACCTGATAGGGCGGGCCGCCCGAATGGCTGACAAAGCTGACAAAGCCGGTAACGCTGCCCCAGAACAACCCGGCAGGCACCTCGGCGCGGCGTGGCGCGGTCTGCACCTTGTGCCGGATCAGCAGGTTCAGGGCAAAAACCACCCCGATCACCCCGATCAGCACCGTCACCCAATCCTCGGACACCACCGATGCGGTGAAATAACCCAAGACCACCCCGATGGTCATCGACGGCACCATGATCGCCAGCACGCGGCGGTCAAAGGCGTGGCGATAGGCATAAAGGCCGAACATATCCGACACCACATAGACCGGCAGCAGCAGCCCCGCCGCCGCAACAGGTGACATCACCAGCGCCAGCACTGGCACCGACAGCATCCCCACCACCGGCAAACCGCCCTTGCCCATGCCGACGAGAATCGCCGCGATGACCGCCAGCGACCAGAAAAACGCGCCGTCCATGCCGAACCTCTGCCCCGTCGCCCTACTTTGCGCCCGCTTTAGCGCAAACATGGCCCCTAAACCAGCCTTCCCACTTTGCCGCAGCGCAGCGGGCTTGCGCGATGGGGGGTTTTGGGCTTACCACCCTGCCGTCACGCATCATTCAGCCTTAGGGGGAATACCATGGCCAGACCCAAGATCGCGCTTATCGGCGCAGGCCAGATCGGCGGCACGCTCGCCCATCTCGCAGCCATCAAGGAATTGGGGGACATCGTCCTCTTCGACATCGCCGAAGGTACGCCCCAAGGCAAGGCACTGGACATCTCGCAGTCCGGTCCCTCCGAAGGCTTTGACGCCAGCATCAAGGGTGCCAATTCCTACGCCGATATCGCGGGCGCAGATGTGTGCATCGTGACCGCAGGCGTGCCGCGCAAGCCGGGCATGTCGCGCGATGACCTGCTGGGCATCAACCTGAAAGTGATGAAGTCGGTTGGCGAGGGCATCAAGGCCCATGCGCCGAACGCTTTCGTCATCTGCATCACCAACCCGCTGGATGCGATGGTCTGGGCGCTGCGCGAGTTTTCGGGCCTGCCGCACAACAAGGTCGTCGGCATGGCCGGCGTTCTGGACTCGGCGCGCTTCCGCCACTTCCTGTCGGTTGAATTCAACGTCTCGATGCGCGACGTGACCGCATTCGTGCTGGGCGGCCATGGCGACACCATGGTTCCCTTGGTGCGTTATTCCACTGTTGGCGGCGTGCCGCTGCCGGATCTGGTCGAAATGGGCTGGACCACGCAGGAAAAGCTGGACGGCATCGTGCAGCGCACCCGTGATGGCGGCGCCGAAATCGTTGGCCTGCTGAAAACCGGCTCGGCCTTCTATGCGCCTGCCACTTCGGCGATCGAGATGGCCGAAGCTTACCTGAAGGACCAAAAGCGCCTGCTGCCCTGCGCGGCCTATGTCGATGGCGCACTGGGTCTGGACGGGCTTTATGTCGGTGTGCCGACGATCCTTGGTGCGGGCGGCGTGGAACGCATCGTCGACATCAAGATGAACGCGGACGAACAGGCCATGTTCACCAAATCGGTTGACGCCGTGAAGGGCCTTGTCGCCGCCTGCAAAGCCATCGACCCGTCGCTGGCTTAAGTCGGCGCTGGCGTAATCTGATCTGCCCATCAAGCCCCGCGCGGGCTTGATGGGCGCCCCTATCTGCCTGCATAAAGCGGCATGGCCCAACATATCTCTCCCTATCACGCGCCGAACTTCTACGCAGACAGCCTTGCCAAAGGCCGTCACCGCGACATCGTGGGCGGGCGCTGGGACGAGACGGGGCGCGCGCAAATGGCGCTCTTGCTGGACGAAGGGCTGCTGCCCGACCATCACCTCCTCGATATCGGGGCCGGATCGCTGCGGCTGGGCTGCAAGGCGGTTCCCTATCTTGACCCCGGCCATTACTGGGCCACCGACCTGTCGGGCGCGCTGATGCGGCAGGGTCACGCGGTGGAACTGGCAGACCCGACCCGCCTGCCCGCCGATCACCTGATCGAAGACGCCAGTTTCGATTTCCCCCGCATTCCCGACACCATCACCCACGCCATCGCCTTTGCGGTCTTTACCCATCTGCCCGCCAACCACCTGCGCCGCGCGCTGCTGCAGATCCGCACCCGCTTTCCGGCGTTGCAAAAGCTGCTGTTCACAGTGTTCCTTGCCCCCGATGCCGCAAGCAGCCTGCACCCCGTCAAACAACCCGACGGCGTGGTGACGCATGACACCCGCGCGCCCTATCACATGCTGGCCGCCGACGTGCTGCACCTGACCACCGCTTCGGGCTTTTCGGCCGATCTGCGCCCGAACCGCCTGCCGCGTGGCCAGATCTTGCTGGTTGCCACCCCGAACTGAGGGATTCCATACCCCTGCCGCCGGTTGCGTTATCGCCGACAAAAGCGCACCCTGCCGCCAAAATAACCGGAGATTGCGATGCGCCTGCTCCCCCTGCTGTTTCTTGCGGCCACACCCTTTGCCGCATCCGCCGAGACGATTTCCCAAGAGATCGCCCGCACCGGCCTTGCCGCCACCGAAACCCGCCTTGCCGCCCTGACCGAGCGCAAGCCCGAAGATCAGCTTGCGCTTGGCAGCGTGCAATTCCTGCGCGCCATCGAAGGCAGTTTCCAGACCCGCTGGAAGGCCGGCCTGACCGATCGCACCGGCATGCTGCCGCTGCTGCGCCTGCCGCTGACCGACAACCCGAACCCGCCTCCGTTTGATCCCGCCACCATCGCGCAAATCTTCCGCGACGCCGAGGCGCAACTGACCATCGCCCAGGCCAGCCTTGCCGCCACCCCCTCCAGCGATGATTTCGGGCTGACTGTCTCGCTGGGCGATCTGTGGTTCGACGTGAACGATAATGCCACCCGCGACACGGGCGAGAACTTGCTGGATATCGCAGGCCCCGCCCTTCTGGGCTGGCAATGGGCCGAGCGTGATCCCGCTACACCCGCTCCGGTGATCCGCTTTGATGCCGCCGATGCGGCATGGCTTTCGGCCTATGCCCATCTGCTGACCGGCATCTCGCAGATCGTGCTGGCCTATGACCCGACCGAGCCGATTTCCCGCGTCATGGGCGCGCGGGCGACGATGGCAAAATGGGGCGAGGCCCCGCCCGATTTCTTCCTTGGCAGCAGGGCAGCCCCCGACAGCGTCGACACTTTTGCGATGATCCTTGCCACCCTGAACCAAGCCCCCGATCCCGCCCTGATGTTGACCGCCCGCGATCACCTGCTGGCCTGCATCGCCGAGAACCGCCGCTTCTGGACGCTGGTGGGCATGGAGACGGACAACACACAGGAATGGCTGCCCAATGACAGCCAGACCTCGGCGCTTGGCCTCACCCTGCCCCCCGGCACCGGCGTCACATGGCAAGGCGTTCTGGCGGATGGCGAGGCGATCCTGAAGGGCGAAAAGCTGGTTCCCTACTGGCGCATCGGTGACAAGGGCGGTGTCAACGTGGGCCGCATCTTCACCGATCCGCGCGCGGTGGATGTGGCGGGATGGTTTCAGGGCTGGGCCGCGTTGCCCTATCTGGAAACCGGCCCGCTGGTCACCCCCGACAGTTGGTCAGCCTTTGAAAATCTGGTTGGTGGCGATCCGATGCTGCTGTCGATCTGGCTGAACTGAGCCGTTTGCGTTAACAAAATCGCGCTTGTGATCACAGAAAATTTTCGTGTGATCACAAATGTCGCTTTTCCTGTGATCCCTGCAACTTCCCGTTTTGACCCTGCCTTTTTCTGTGCCATCACGCCTCAAATCCAAGCTGATGGGACAAATCCATGAACATCCACGAATACCAAGCCAAGGCACTGCTACGCAGCTACGGCATCCCGGTGTCCGATGGCCGCGCCGTGACCAAGGCCGAAGAGGCCAAGACCGCTGCCGGTGAACTCGATGGCCCGCTCTGGGTGGTCAAGGCGCAGATCCACGCCGGTGGCCGTGGCAAAGGCCATTTTGTCGAACCCGAAGCCGGTGAAAAAGGCGGCGTCCGCCTTGCCCGTTCGGTCGGTGAGGCTGCCGAATTTGCCCGTCAGATGCTGGGCCGCACCCTTGTCACCGTGCAGACCGGCCCGGCTGGCAAGCAGGTCAACCGCATCTACATCGAAGACGGCAGCGACATTGCGCGCGAGCTGTATCTGGCCATTCTGATCGACCGCGCCACCAGCCGCGTGTCCTTCGTGGTGTCCACCGAGGGCGGCATGTCGATCGAAGACGTGGCCCACAACACGCCCGAGAAAATCCTGACCTTCACCGTCGATCCCGCTTCGGGCCTGTCGGATTTCCACGGCCGCCGCGTTGCTTTCGCGCTGGGTCTGGAAGGCAATCAGGTCAAGCAATGCGTCGGCATCGTGAAGAACCTCTACAAACTCTTCATCGAAAAAGACATGGAGATGCTCGAGATCAACCCGCTTGTGGTGATGACCGACGGCAACCTGAAACTTCTTGACGCGAAGATGAGCTTTGACGGCAACGCCATCTACCGCCACCCCGACATCGCCGCCCTGCGCGACGAAACCGAGGAAGACCCCAAAGAACTCGCCGCCTCCAAATTCGATCTGAACTACATCGCGCTGGATGGCGAGATCGGCTGCATGGTGAACGGCGCGGGCCTTGCGATGGCCACGATGGACATCATCAAGCTTTACGGCGCGGAACCGGCGAACTTCCTTGACGTCGGCGGTGGTGCCACCAAGGAAAAAGTGACCGAGGCGTTCAAGATCATCACCTCTGACCCCAACGTCAAAGGCATCCTTGTAAATATCTTCGGCGGCATCATGCGCTGCGACATCATCGCCGAAGGCGTGATCGCGGCTGTGAAAGAAGTCGGCCTGAAGGTTCCGCTGGTGGTGCGCCTTGAAGGCACCAACGTCGAGCTGGGCAAGGACATCATCCGCAATTCGGGCCTGAACGTGATCGCCGCCGACAACCTGTCGGATGCGGCGCAAAAGATCGTCAAGGCCGTCAAGGGATAACCGTAGGGCGGGGTTAACCCCGCCTTTCGTTCGCAATCATGGCGGGGTGAACCCCGCCCTACGGAGAGAAAAATGTCCGTTCTCGTCAATTCCAGCACCCGCGTGATCTGCCAAGGCTTCACCGGCTCGCAAGGCACCTTCCACTCGGAACAGGCCATCGCCTATGGCACCAAGATGGTCGGCGGTGTCACCCCCGGCAAGGGCGGTTCGCTGCACCTGAACCTGCCGGTGTTCAACTCGGTCCACGAGGCAAAGCACGCAACCGACGCCAATGCGTCCGTGATCTACGTGCCGCCGCCCTTCGCCGCCGACTCCATCCTTGAGGCCATCGACGCCGAGATGGAGCTGATCGTCTGCATCACCGAAGGCATCCCGGTGCTGGACATGATGCGGGTGAAACGCGCGCTGGAAGGCTCCAAATCCCGCCTGATCGGGCCGAACTGCCCCGGCGTGATGACCCCCGGCGAATGCAAGATCGGTATCATGCCGGGCAGCATCTTCTCCAAAGGCTCGGTCGGTGTGGTCAGCCGTTCCGGCACCCTGACCTACGAAGCCGTCAAGCAGACCACCGATGTGGGCCTTGGCCAATCCTCGGCCGTGGGCATCGGCGGCGACCCGATCAAGGGCAGCGAACACATTGACATCCTTGAGATGTTCCTGGCCGATCCGGAAACCCACTCGATCATTATGATCGGTGAAATTGGCGGCGCTGCCGAAGAAGACGCAGCGCAGTTCCTGAAAGACGAAAAGGCGCGTGGCCGCTGGAAGCCGACCGCAGGCTTCATCGCTGGCCGCACCGCCCCCGCTGGCCGCCGCATGGGCCATGCCGGTGCCATCGTTTCGGGCGGCAAGGGTGACGCAGAATCGAAGATCGAGGCCATGCGCTCGGCCGGCATCATCGTGGCCGACAGCCCCGCCACGCTGGGCGAGGCCGTGATGAAGGCTTTGGGCAAATGAAAACCGCACCCGGATGGCGGGGCGAACCCCGCCCTGCCAACGCAGCACCTGTAGGGCGGGGTTCACCCCGCCATGCAGACACCGTGCAGGATGCACCTGAAGACAGGGCGATCCTGTCTTTCAGCCTGCTGCTGGCCGTTCTGGTGGCGGGTTTCATAAATTCGCTGCGCTATGCCCAGACGAACGAGGCGCTGACCTCGGCCTTGGCAACACTCTTTAACTAGTTTGATCTGGGGCGGTGGGGGCTATCCCCGCCGCCTTGGCCCCTCGGGCCGCATCACAGGGAGGCAAGACATGACCGAACAATCCCCCAACACCCAATTCCACGCCTCTTCCTTCCTGCAAGGGGCGAATGCCGACTATATCGACCAACTCGCGGCCCGCTATGCCAACGATCCGGCATCGGTTGACGCGCAATGGGCCGATTTCTTCCGCAGCCTGAACGAGAACGAGATGGACGCCAAGCGGCAGGCCGCTGGCCCGTCCTGGGCGCGCGCCGACTGGCCGCCCGTCCCCGCCGATGACCTGACCGCCGCGCTGACCGGCGAATGGCCCGCCGCCCCCGAAGCACGCGGTGCAGGCAAGAAGATCGTCGAAAAAGCCGCTGAAAAGGGCGTCTCGCTGACCGACGCGCAAGTGCAGCGTGCCGTGCTGGACAGCATCCGCGCCATCATGATCATCCGCGCCTACCGCATCCGCGGCCACCTTGCCGCCGATCTGGACCCACTGGGCATGACCGACCGCGGCAACCACCCCGAGCTTGATCCCGCCTCCTACGGCTTTACCGATGCCGATATGGATCGCCCGATCTTCATCGACAACGTGCTGGGGCTTGAAATGGCCTCGATGCGCCAGATCATCGACATCGTGAAGCGCACCTATTGCGGCACCTTCGCGCTGCAATACATGCACATTTCTGATCCCGTGCAATCCGCTTGGCTGAAAGAGCGGATCGAAGGCTACGGCAAGGAAATCGCCTTCACCCGCGAAGGCCGCAAGGCCATCCTGAACAAACTGGTCGAAGCCGAAGGCTATGAAAAGTTCCTGCATGTCAAATACATGGGGACAAAACGCTTTGGTCTGGACGGCGGCGAATCGCTGATCCCCGCGATGGAGCAGATCATCAAGCGCGGCGGCAATCTGGGTGTCAAAGACATCGTGATCGGCATGCCGCACCGGGGCCGCCTGTCGGTTCTGGCCAATGTGATGATGAAGCCCTACCGCGCGATCTTCAACGAATTCCAAGGCGGCAGCTTCAAGCCCGAAGACGTCGATGGCTCGGGCGATGTGAAATATCACCTTGGCGCGTCCAGCGACCGCACCTTTGACGGCAACACCGTTCACCTTAGCCTCACCGCGAACCCCAGCCACCTTGAGGCGGTGAACCCCGTGGTTCTGGGCAAGGTCCGCGCCAAGCAGGACCAGTTGAACGATACCGACCGCCATCAGGTGTTGCCGATCCTGCTGCACGGTGACGCGGCCTTTGCGGGCCAAGGCGTTGTGGCGGAATGTTTCGGTCTGTCGGGTCTGAAAGGCCACCGCACCGGCGGCACCATCCATATCGTTGTGAACAACCAGATCGGTTTCACCACCGCACCGTCGTTCAGCCGGTCAAGCCCCTACCCCACCGACATCGCCCTGATGGTCGAAGCGCCGATCTTCCACGTCAACGGCGACGACCCCGAGGCTGTGGTGCATGCCGCCAAGGTGGCCACCGAATTCCGCCAGACCTTCCACAAGGACGTGGTTCTGGACATCTTCTGCTATCGCCGCTTTGGTCACAACGAAGGCGACGAGCCGATGTTCACCAACCCCGCGATGTACAACCGCATCCGCAAGCAGAAGACGACGCTGCAACTTTACACCGAACGTCTGGTGAAAGACGGGCTGATCCCCGAGGGCGAGATCGAAGACATGAAGGCCGCCTTCCAGGCCCGCCTGAATGAAGAATTCGAAGTCGGCAAAGACTACAAGCCCAACAAGGCCGACTGGCTGGACGGGCGCTGGAAATCGCTGTCGCCCAAAGATCTGGACAACTACCAGCGCGGCGTGACCTCGATCAAACCCGAGACTTTGGCCGAAGTGGGCCGCGCCCTGACCCGCGCCCCCGAAGGTTTTGATTTGCATAAAACCGTGGCCCGCCAGCTTGATTCCAAGGCCAAAATGTTCGAATCCGGCAAGGGCTTTGATTGGGCCACCGCCGAAGCTTTGGCCTTTGGCAGCCTTCAGGTCGAAGGTTTCCCCGTCCGTCTGGCAGGGCAGGATTGCACCCGTGGCACCTTCTCGCAGCGCCATTCCGGTTTCATCGACCAGACCACCGAAGAGCGTTACTACCCGCTGAACCATATCCGTCCGGGTCAGGCCCGCTATGAAGTCATCGACTCCATGCTGTCGGAATATGCGGTGCTGGGCTTCGAATACGGCTATTCGCTGTCCGAACCCAACGCCCTGACGATGTGGGAAGCCCAGTTCGGCGATTTCGCCAACGGCGCGCAGATCATGTTCGACCAGTTCATCAACTCGGGCGAGGCGAAGTGGCTGCGGATGTCGGGCCTTGTCTGCCTGCTGCCGCACGGGTTCGAAGGTCAGGGGCCGGAACACTCCTCCGCCCGTCTGGAACGCTTCCTGCAACTGTCCGCACATGACAACTGGATCGTTGCCAACTGCACAACGCCTGCGAACTACTTCCACATCCTGCGCCGCCAGCTGCATCGTGATTTCCGCAAACCGCTGATCCTGATGACGCCGAAATCGCTGCTGCGTCACCCGCTCTGCGTGTCCGAAGCCGCCGATTTCACCGATGGCTCCAGCTTCCACCGCGTGATGTGGGACGACGCGCAAAAGGGCAACTCGACGGTCAAACTGCAGGCCGACGACAAGATCAAGCGCGTGGTGCTGTGTTCGGGCAAGGTCTATTACGACCTGCTGGCCGAACGCGATGCCAAGGGTCTGGACGATGTTTACCTGCTGCGCGTCGAACAGCTTTACCCGGTTCCGGCGAAATCGCTTGCCGCCGAACTCTCGCGCTTCAAGGGTGCCGAGATCATCTGGTGTCAGGAAGAGCCGAAGAACCAAGGCGCGTGGCTGTTCATCGAACCGGAAATTGAGGTCATTCTGACCCAGATCGGTGCCAAGCACAGCCGTGCGCGCTATGCAGGCCGCATCGCCAACTCGGCCCCGGCAACGGGTCTGGCGAGCCGCCACAAACATGAACAGCAAACCCTGGTGAACGCGGCGCTGGGTCTCTGACCCCGCCGCCCCTAAGAACACGCGCAACCGCGCAGGAGATTGAAAAATGACTGATGTGATGGTGCCTAGCTTGGGCGAAAGCGTCTCGGAAGCCACGGTTTCCACCTGGTTCAAAAAGCCGGGCGACACTGTGAAACAGGACGAGATGCTGTGCGAACTTGAAACCGACAAAGTCTCGGTCGAGGTTCCCAGCCCGGTTTCGGGCGTGCTGGCCGAAATCCTTGCCCCCGAAGGCACAACCGTGGCCGCAAACGCCCGCCTTGCCATCGTGACCGAAGGCGCGGTCGGTGCAGCGCCCAAAGCTGTTGAGGCCGCCAAAGCCGCTCCGGCCCCCGCTCCGGTCGCCAAAGACATCGAAAACGCGCCCTCCGCCAAAAAGGCGATGGAAGAGGCCGGTTTGACCGCCGCCCAAGTCCAAGGCACTGGCCGCGATGGCCGCGTGATGAAGGAAGACGTGGCGCGCGCCGCAGCCGCAGCGCCGATCACCGCAGCCCCCGCCCCTGCCGCGATCCCGCGCGCACCGGTTCCGGCAGATGACGCCGCCCGCGAAGAGCGCGTCAAGATGACCCGCCTGCGCGCCACCATCGCGCGCCGCCTGAAAGACGCCCAGAACACCGCCGCCATGCTGACCACCTATAACGAGGTCGACATGTCCGGCATCATGGAGCTGCGGAACACCTACAAAGACCAGTTCGAGAAGAAACACGGCACCAAGCTGGGCTTCATGTCCTTCTTCGTTAAGGCCTGTATCCACGCGCTGAAAGAAATCCCCGAGGTCAACGCCGAGATCGACGGTCAGGATGTGGTCTACAAGAACTACGTCCACATGGGCGTTGCCGTCGGCACCCCGAACGGCCTTGTCGTGCCGGTGCTGCGAGATGCCGACCAGATGGGCTTTGCCGCGATTGAAAAGAAAATCGCCGAACTGGGCATCCGCGCCCGCGACGGCAAGCTGTCGATGGCCGAAATGCAGGGCGGCTCCTTCACCATCTCGAACGGCGGGGTTTACGGCTCGCTGATGTCCTCGCCGATCCTGAACCCGCCGCAATCGGGCATCCTTGGCATGCACAAGATCCAGGACCGCCCCGTTGTGGTGAACGGCCAGATCGTCATCCGCCCGATGATGTATCTGGCGCTGTCCTACGATCACCGCATCGTGGATGGCAAAGGTGCCGTGACCTTCCTCGTCCGCGTCAAAGACGCGCTGGAAGACCCGCGCCGGCTGCTGATGGATCTGTAACAGAGTCGGGGTTGGGTGGGCTCAGTCCCACCCAATCTAAGGGGATGCCATTCGATGATTGCCTCAGTCGTTGACTTAACTCGATCTTGGAGTAGCGCGCTCAATCGTTTTGGGATGGGCGCAATCACGATTTGGTTGGCGGCGGGAATTTGGAAATTTCCTATTGGTGAAACCCCTACAACTTCTTTTGACCTTCACAAAATCGTTCAACTGGCTGCAGTTTTTATGGCCACGTTGATTGTCGGCAATGTTTGTGTACATTTGGGAGGCTTTCTTTTCAGAGAGCCATTTCGAGAGCCTCGGCTTACCCTTCGTGGTGTTCGTGTTGGCAGGACTCAGAATCTTATCTTAATCGAAAGTTACCGCGATGCTATGAGCAAGCTGCAATTGATCAGCGGCATGACTGGATCAATGATCCTAATACTTTTTGTTCTAATACTATATGGACTTCAGTGGAAACTTGGCAGTCGCATCGACACTCAGCGAGTGTTTATGATTCATTTTGCTGATCTATTTGTGTTGATGGTAGCTGCTTTGATTGCGCGAATTGCAATTACGAATGCCGCAACCTATGAGCTTACCGCGATAGATAAAGCACTTGATGAGTTCTATCCTTCTAATGCGGACCTTGTAGTAGAGAGTAGTACTCCATGACCCCCGAACTCACCGTTCTCGCCCTTGCCGGACTGCTCCAAGCCGCACAATTCCTGTTGTTTGCCACCCCCGCGAATATCGAGCTTGGCACCGGCTATACCTCTGGCCCGCGCGACACGCCGCCAAAGCGCGCACTGTCGAAAACCACCGCCCGCCTGCAACGCGCGATGAACAACCATTTCGAAGGGCTGATCCTGTTCACCCTTGCGGTCGTTGTGGTCACGCTGGGCCAGCAATCCACCGCCCTAACGCAATACGCCGCCTATACCTACCTTGCCGCCCGCCTGCTTTACGTCCCCGCCTATGCCTATGGCTGGCGGCCGTGGCGATCCGCGATCTGGGCGGCAGGGTTCTTCGCCACGCTCACCATGATCGTGGCGGCGCTGATCTGAACATCTCTGTGGTCACGGAAAAACCACGCAAACCACACGCACAAAATACGAAGGATGCGACCCATGGCAAGCTTTGACGCAATCATCATCGGCGGTGGCCCCGGCGGCTATGTCTGCGCCATCCGCGCCGCCCAACTGGGCCTGAACGTGGCCGTGGTTGAAGGCCGCGGCACCCTTGGCGGCACCTGCCTGAACGTGGGCTGCATCCCGTCCAAGGCGCTGCTGAACGCCACGCATCATCTGCACGAAGTCCATGAAAACTTTGAGAAAATGGGCCTGATGGGTGGCGCGCCCACCGTAGATTGGCTAAAGATGCAAGCCTATAAATCCGATGTGGTGTCCGGTAATACCAAGGGCATCGAATTCCTGTTCAAGAAGAACAAGGTGACATGGCTGAAGGGCTGGGCCACCATCCCCGCGCCCGGCAAAGTGCAGGTCGGCGACGAGGTGCATGACGCGAAAAATATCGTGATTGCAACGGGTTCCGAGCCGTCCAGCCTTCCCGGCGTGACTGTGGATGAGACCATCGTCGTCACCTCGACCGGCGCTTTGACGCTGCCGTCGATCCCGAAATCCATGGTGGTGATCGGTGCAGGTGTGATCGGGTTGGAGATGGGGTCGGTCTATGCCCGCCTTGGAACGCAGGTCACGGTCGTGGAATACCTCGACGCCATTACCCCCGGCATGGATGCCGAAGTGGCGAAAGCCTTGCAGAAAATTCTGACGAAACAGGGGCTTAAGTTCATATTGGGCGCTGCGGTGCAGGGGGTTGAAACCTCGGCTTCTGGCGCGAAAATCACCTACAAGCTGAAGAAAAACGATACCGAAGCCAGCCTTGACGCCGAGGTGGTTCTGGTCGCCACGGGCCGCAAACCCTATATCGCGGGTCTGGGGCTTGAGGCGTTGGGCGTGGAAATCCTGCCGCGCGGCCAAGTCAAGACCGACGCGCATTATCAGACCAATATCAAGGGCTTGTATGCCATCGGTGACGCTATCGTCGGCCCGATGCTGGCGCATAAGGCCGAAGACGAAGGCATGGCGCTGGCCGAGATTCTGGCGGGCAAGGCCGGTCACGTTAACTATGGGGTAATCCCCGGTGTGGTATACACGACGCCGGAAGTGGCAAGCGTGGGGGCGACCGAGGAACAGTTGAAAGAACAGGGCCGCGCCTACAAGGTCGGCAAGTTCAGCTTCATGGGCAATGCGCGGGCCAAGGCGGTGTTTCAGGGTGACGGCTTTGTCAAGATTCTGGCCGACAAGGCCACCGACCGCATCCTTGGCGCACATATCGTCGGCCCCGCCGCTGGCGATCTGATCCATGAGGTGTGCGTGGCGATGGAGTTTGGCGCATCTGCCCAAGACCTTGCGATGACCTGCCACGCCCACCCCACCTATAGCGAGGCTGTGCGTGAAGCCGCCCTTGCCTGCGGGGACGGTGCGATCCACGCCTAAGGACTGATGCGCGCACCCAACTGGCGCGCTTGCCCATTGCTCTGCCCAAAGCAACCGCTCGCTTTGGGCAGGCACCCAAATCTCTGATATGCCTCAGGCTTTTTTGAACAGCCAGTCCAGCAACCCGCCCGCGCGCCCTTCGGGGGCGACTCCCACAACCAAAGCCGCCTCCATCGCGCCATCGGGTTCTGTCATCCGCACCCGCGCATAGGCCCCGTCGCCTGCACGCCCCGCGATCACATCAGCGGCGTTCACCATGTCGCGCGCACCTTCCCGCGCATAGGCGTCGTGGTCGTCGTAGATCGATTGGTTAACGGCCTCGTCAAAGAAGATCTGGCTGGTCAGCACCGCGTCCCCGTCCAGAAACACCTTGTAATGCACATGGGTCGTCCGCCCCGGATACCAGCCCGGAAAGATGGTCTGGAACGTGGCAACCCCTGCCGCATCGGTCATTTGCGTGCCGCGCAGAAAGCTTTCCCCGCGCGCATCCGGCCCGCCGCCAAGGTTCTCGACACCCGAGTAAACCCCTTGGGCATCGCAATGCCACACATCCACCCGCGCCCCCGCAATCGGAGTGCAATCGGCGCTAACCACTTGAAGACGCAACGTCATTGGCAAACCCGCCCGCCCTTCGGTGATGTCGCTGCGGACCAGTTCGGGATCGATGTAGAACGGTCCCTCGGTCAGTTCCGGCTGCACAAGGCACACATCGGTCGAGATCAAACCGGCCTGATCCACCTGCGCCCGCAGAGCTTGCGGGATCGCCGCCGCCAAGGGGGCCAGCGACAGGGCTTGCAACACGGTGCGGCGATCAAGCGTGGACAGAGGGGGCATCAGGGGACTCCGGTTGCGGGCATTTCCGGTATAACGCTGACAGGTAACACTTCCGTCGCGGTTAACCAAAATCGCCGCTACCCGCGCCTAGCTTGCCAGATGCCGCAGCCCCTGCGTCACATCCGTCCGCACCGCCAGCCGCAGGCCCGGCTCATCCCCCGCGCGCAGGGCCGCCAGAATCATCCGGTGATGCTGCGGCATGTCGCGCCGCCGCAATTTCTGGTAGAGCGCCCGCATCGTAGGCCCAAGCTGTAGCCAAACCGTCTCGCAAAGCGCAAGCATCGCAGGCGTCTGGGCACGCAGATACAGCGTGCGGTGAAACTCCAGATTGGTGCGGACATAGCCCACCGCATCCTGATTCATCACCGCCTCTTGGTTCAGCGCGTTGATCGCAGCCAACCTATCGATCAGCGCGAAATGCGCGCGGGGCAGCGCGCGCGAGGCCATCTCCGGTTCCAGCATGGCCCTGATCGCGGCCAGTTCCTCGATCCGTTCCGGCGTCAGTTCCGGCGTGGAAATCCGCCCCGACGAGGACATCGTGAATGCCCCCTCCGCCACCAGACGCCGCACCGCGTCGCGGGCGGGCGTCATCGACATGCCGAATTGCTCGGCCAGACCACGCAGAGTAACGGCCTGACCGGGGGCCAATTCACCATGCATCACCTGCTGGCGCAGCGTGCGGTAAAGCCGCTCATGTGCGGCGGCGTTGGGATCTGCAAGGCGGGGTTTGATCGGCATGGGCGCAGCCAAGCACCCAATCACCGCTTTGGTCAAGCCGCATCAAAGCGAAACGCCTGCAACGCCCCGCCCTGCCGCTTCAACCACGCGCGCTCTTCCTGCCACGCGGGGTAAAGCCGCGCCACCACGGCCCAGAACCGGTCGGAATGGTTCATCTCGACCATATGCGCGACCTCATGCGCCGCGACGTAATCCAGCACCGAGGGCGGCGCCATCACCAGCCGCCAGCTATACATCAGCGCGCCCTCGGCTGTGCAAGACCCCCAGCGCGAACGGGTATCGCGCAAGGACACCTGCACCACTTTGCGCCCGATCTGCGCCGCATAGCGGTCCGAGGCCGCGGCCAACCGATCCCGCGCCATCACCTTCAGATAGGCCGCCACGCGCGGCCCTGCCCGCGCCGGATCACCCGGCACATGCAGCGAATCGCCCGCAACCTGCACCGACCGCCCCTGCCCCGAAACCAGCCGCAACAGCCTGCCCTCGACGGGAATCACCGAGCCTATGCCCACCATTTCCGCCGCAGGCAGCCGCGCCAAAGCCGAGCGTATCCACCCCTCCTGCGAGACCGCAAAGGCCAGCGCCTCGGCCTCACGCGCGCGTGTGGGCAAGGAAAGTGTCACCTTTCCATCGGCTTGGGCGACACGCAGCGAAAACCGCCGCGCGCGGGCCGACCGGCGCAGGGTGATTTCAACGGGGGGTGGGCCGGGAAGGATGGGCATAAACCGCCTCTGGACAGGGACGCGCAGAATAGCCATACGCAGCGTGGCCGCAACTGCCGCAAAAGCCTTTGACACCGCGCAAGGCTTGTGGCAAGCGAACGCACTCTGGATATATAGCCTGAAAAGGGAAGACCATGCCCAAGGCAGAATGGGGTACGAAACGTGTTTGCCCCACCACCGGGAAACGCTTTTACGACCTGAACCGCACGCCGATCGTCAGCCCCTACACGGGCGAGGTTGTCGATATCGAATCCGCACGTCGCAAGATGGCAGCGGCCGTGATCAGCCGCGTGCAACCTGAAAAAGACGACGACGCCGTGTTGGTCGATGATCTGGAAGCAGATGACGAACTGCTGGTGGCCGGCGTTGCCGACGACACCGAGCTGGACGACGAGCTGCTGGAAGACGACACCGACGACAACGTCTCGCTTGACGATCTGGCCGATGTGGCCGGCGACGAGGAAGACGTCTAAGAACTTGGGAAGGGCGCGAAAAAGGTGCAAATTTCCTCTTGCACCCCGCCGCGCCCTCCCCTAAACAGCGCCCACACGACGCGCCCAACGTTGTGTAAAAGGATGGGGTCATAGCTCAGATGGGAGAGCGCTTGAATGGCATTCAAGAGGTCGGGAGTTCGATCCTCCCTGGCTCCACCAACATTCCAAATAAATACAGTAGCTTACGCGAAGCCCCTTCGGGGGCTTTCGTCATTCTGAAAGCTGCGTAAGACTTACATAAGACCCCGCGAAACGCTGCGCCGCTCGTAAGCTGCCGAATCCTCGCCCCTCAAAACAAAGCGCCCCGCACCGAGGGGTGCAGGGCGCGCGGTGTCAGGCCAGCAGGATAAGGGACCAGCCCCGCCGCTGCGTTCGTTGTGTTTAACGAGGAACTGAACGCTATGCCTCGTCGCGGCTGGCATCAACCGCGCCCCGCTGGCCCCCCTTACCAAGTCAGCAGGTTTTCGCTATCGCGCGGCTTCCCACACGCCGTTTCCCCGGCGCTGCGCCCGCCAGTCGCCATCCCGCTCCCACCGACGCAGACAGGCGATGACCACGGGCATGTCAACCGGGCACAGCTTGCCCTCCTGGACCTCTGCCATGCACTTGTCGGCAAAGGCATCGAACGACCCGTAGAGCGCGACGATGGGCGACGGGCGCGGTTGCCGCGCTGCCTTGAGCTGCTTCAACTGTGACAGGAGAGCGCGCGGGCTTGCCATCAGGCGCGCCCCTCGCCCTTGAGCCAGCGGGGGCGCAGGGCCTTGATGGTGCGCTGCATCTGCACCAGAAGCCGCGCCTCTGCCTCGCGCTGCTCCTGCGCCGCGAAAACGCGGTCCACGGCACGGGCGACAGCGCGGGCGTTGGGCGGAGGCTTGGGGCGGGCGGTGTGGTTATGCACGGCCATCGCCTTTCAGCTTTTGCATCGCCGCAACCAGCGACGGGGCACCAGCGATGCACCGCGCAAATTCCATCTTGCCGCGCACCTCGGACGCCAGTGCGTGTTCTTCGCGGCGTGCCTGAATGGCGTCCAGCGCGGCGCGGTGTTCCTCCGCCTCGAGGTTACGCTTCGCCTGCCCGCGCAGGTCGCCTTCGTCAGCCTTCATGTCAATTCCCCCAGTTGCTTGAGCAGCGCCAGCGCGTCGGCGCGGGGCTTGGCTTCGTTGCAGTTGCGCAGCACGTCATAGAGCGCGGCGAGCATCATCCGCCGCCACTCTGCTTCCTCTTGGGGCGTCTGCCCTTCAAACAGGTCGTCGGGCGCGAACCCGAATGCCTGCGCCTCGCGCAGCGTAACGCACAGCACCTTGATCGTGACGGGCACGGGTGCCATGCGGATCGCAGCGGCCTCGGCCTGCTTGAGCGCGTGATCGTAGAGGCCCACGGGGTGCATCAGGGCGCGGCGACCTGCAACTGTGGTCACCACAAACAGATCGTCCGGGCCGGGTGCCATGGTGGCAACGCGACCGCCTCCGGGTGTCCAGATATTTGTCATGGGGTGATGTCCTTCGCTTTCAGAGCAGCCACCTCGGCAGCAAGTTCCTCGGTGACGCGGGCTTGGCTAAGGGTGCCGATGGCGGTGATGATCTGCTGGCCCACATCAGGCGGCACAGCGCCCTCCGCGACAGCGGCCAGCACCTGTTCAATCTGTTTCGTGATCGGGGCTTCCGGGTCAAAGTCGAACCGAACGGCCTGCGACTGACTGCGGAGAGAAGGAAGGATGCGGCTAAGAACGAGGCCCGCACTTGTCGGGTCTCCCGCCTTTGCCTTCTCAAGCACCGCGTCCAGCACCGCCTCCCCTTCCTCAAGCATCCGCTTCGTCAGCTTCGCCTGCGGGGTCAGACCGGGAGGCCTACCTGCGGGGTTCGGGCTTTTCATGCCCGGCATCCATTTCGCGGGCACGGGCACGAACCCTTGCATCCATTCAGGTTGAGTTGCGTCGGTCATGGTTTCTGATCCATCACAATCCGATCAGATGCCCCCGAGCGCTTTTTCAGCGGCGTTGTGCTTGTCGCGCAGCATCTTGGCGTAGGCAGGCGACTTGCCGACGACCCGCTCCAGCTCCATGTGGATCAGCGGCGCACGGTCCTGAATGAGGTCCATGACGGCGCGCATGGCCCGCAGGCGCTTCGCTGCAACCGGGTTTGCTTTCTCGTGCCACTGACGCAGAAGCACTTCCTGCATCTTGGGATCGATGCCGCTGAGATATGCAGGCGCGCCGAGAACCGCCGTAACGGTCGCCGCGTCACCATTCTGGATGGCGGCCTGGACGAAGCCGACCGCGCTCTGGCCGGGGCGCTTGTCCAAGGTGCTGGTGCCCTGCCGCTCTGCCAGACCCTTCACATGGGCGCGAATCTCTGCGGAAATGCTGTGCGCGGCGCGCGCTTCCACGGGAGCGGAGAGCTGCTTTTCAATCAACTCAGCCCCGGCCCGCATGTTGTGGAACGCCTTGTCGAGCTGTGGCGCGAACTTGGCGAAAGCGCGATCCGCCATTTCCTGCACCTTGATCGTCCGCATGTCCTCGGACCATGCGGTGTTCTTCACCGCCATGTCGCGCACGTCCAGCACCTTGCCAACGCCTTCATAGACCGAGGTGAAAGCCTGCACGACCTGTTGCAGCTCCCCTTCGGTGTCGCTGTCATATTCGTCCAGCGATGCAACGCTTTGCGGGTGGAGCGAAGCGGTGATCCGCGTGTCCACACCCATTCCAAGATCGACTGCCATGTCCCGTTTGCCCCCTGTAAAGCCGGATAAAACTTACGCTTACGGTAACGGTAGGGCGGTCAGCGATAGGTCCGCTAGCGATTTTTGTTTTCTTTCAACATCATACGTCACATCGCCACGCGGCGGCGCTTTGCTTTACCCTCAAACGGTCTTACATGAGAGTGCCGATCGTCGAGTCTAGACGAGCGACAGAAGTTACCATACTACTTGAAAGAAATGGTGAGGACATATGCCCGAGTTTCCCTTCATCACCGTCACGCAGAAAGAACACTCTTTCAAGTTGACCTCGCTTCCTGCCGGATTGCTTACACGAATTTCGTACGCCGCAGTCCGAAGAAAAGACGACGAGCCTGGGGCTTTGTTGCGCAAATGGGATGGAGGATTCACTCTGTGAATCCAGCGTGGTAGCTGGGATGCATGAGCAAACCGAAGCCCTCCGTCTACCGCA